>JACXTT010000744.1_pt1 | contig 55712 bp, 38 predicted proteins | sample 9270951 | NCBI WGS metagenome assembly JACXTT01 (sample SAMN15532306, study PRJNA645909) | rock metagenome | isolation source: weathered quartz diorite | place: Puerto Rico | collected 2017-06-21
TCCCGACCACCTCCCGGGCCACGATCGTGGTACGGGACGCGCAGGGCCGAGAACGTGAAGTTGAGCTGACGCCCTTGGCCCCCGGCGAGAAGTTGACAACGACGGTCGTCGATGAGGGAAAACTGCCGCTATCCCGCCGCAAGGGCCCGCACCATAACTGGTTCCAATTGCTACCGCAGCAGAAAGCGTTATACCTGCGCTACGATACTTGCTCAGATGAACCAGGGCAAAGGGTGGCGGCGCTGGGGAACCAAATGCTCGCGGCGATCGACGGTAACCGGATCGAGCGCGTCATCGTCGATCTTCGCGGCAATGGCGGCGGCAACTCGGGGCTGCTCGAGCCATTTATCGGCGGGCTAAAGCGCCGCCCGGCAGTGAATCACCCGGGAGGCGTCATCGTGCTGATCGGCCGGCACACCTTCTCGTCGGCCTACATGCACGCGGCGTACCTCAAGAACAAGCTGGGTGCAACGCTCATCGGCGAGCCTTCCGGCCAGAAGCCCAACGCGTACGGCGAGGTACGCTGGTTCGTCCTGCCCTACTCTCAGATCATCGTTCGACATTCGACAAAGTATTGGCACACTGCGAGTGGGGACCCGCCCTCGCTCGATCCCGACCTGATCGTCCGAACCTCATCCGCCGACTTTTTTGGGTTGCGCGACCCGGTTCTCGAGACTGCACTGACTCTTCATTCCAAGTGAGCAATGGCGGATCTTCCGGCAGCGTTAGCTGGCGCTCGGCCCGAAGAGGCGTATAGTAACACCAACTCCTGACAACACTATGAGCGTTCAACGAGCCGTCTCGCGCCGCCGGTTTATGGGCGGCCTCGCAACTCTCGCCGGTTACTACGGACTGCGCCCCGATCTCAATCTGCGGGCTCAAACGCAACCGGGCGCCGCCGACGTCGTCGAACGCAGCCGCGTGCCGTCAGACCAATACGACGCGGTCGCGAAGCTGTGTTTCAACGAAAATCCGTTCGGCCCGTCCCCCGCTGTGCTCGAAGCCATGACCCAGGCTTTCAAGTATGCCAATCGCTATGGTTACCCGGACGGCGGCATTGTCCAGGCCATCGCCGCGCACCATGGCGTGAGCACTGACAACATTCTCCTTGGGGCCGGCTCGACTGAGATCCTTGAAGTCGCCGCTGCCGCGTTCCTCCCGGCTCACAAGAAAGTCCTCGGCGTCGAGCCAACTTTCAGCACAGTTTACGAATACGCCACTGGCATTGACGCCAGCGCCGTACGCCTGCCTCTGGGACCAGACTTCCGACAGGACATCCCGGCTCTTGTCAAAGCCGCCCGCGACAACCGAACCCAGCTCGCCTTCGTGTACCTCTGCAACCCTAACAATCCGACCGGTGCCGTGGTTCACAAGGAGGAAGTTAAACAGCTTCTGGAGGGCATACCCGAAGGCATTCCCGTTCTCATTGACGAAGCCTACCATCACTTTGTCGAGGACCCTGACTACGCGACGTCCTTTCCATATGTTCTTGAGGGGCGCCCCGTCATCATCGCGCGGACCTTCTCGAAGATCGCCGCCCTGGCCGGTCTGCGCCTGGGCTATGCCGTCGCCCCGGCCGCACTCATCGAGCGGATGCGCCGGCACCTGGGCACCATGCACATCAATGTCCTCGCCAGGTATGCCGGTGTTGCCGCACTGAAAGACACCGCCGCCCAGACCGCCACCCGGACCACCATTCTCGGCCTTCGCAAAAAAACTACTGCGGAATTAACCGGCCTGGGCTACAAGGTTATTCCCTCCGAAACCAACTTCTTCATGGTGGACATCCGCCGCCCCGTCGGACCGGTCATCCAGGACTTTCGCCGGCGCCAGATCTTGGTGGGTCGTCCTTTTCCACCCATGCTCCAGCACCTCCGCGTTTCCATCGGCACACCTGACGAAATGCAGAGCTTCCTCACCGCCTTCAAGCAAATCGTCTGATCACCTGGGGCTGGGACCTTCTACCCTGCCTTCTGCATTCTACATTCTGCCTTTCTTCATCCCGTTTCCAATCGTAATCCGATGCCCGTCTGGCGTTCGCAATCCAAACTCTCGCATGCCCCACGGTTTGTCTTCAATCTCGGAGAGCAGGTCCGCGCCTTTCGTTTTCAATTGCTGATACCAGCCGTCCGCATCCTCAACGCGCAGATACGCGAAGTAACTGTGACAACCGAGCGCACTCGCCGACATATCGTCCGGACACTCGCCCAGCATGATCAGGCAATTATCCTTCGCCACAAAAACCCAGCCCTCGGGTTCGTTCACGACCCGAAACCCAAGCGCCTCCACGAAGAACTCAGCTGACCGACGCGCATTATGCACCGCCAGCACGTAATGATTCTGTAAGATCGGTGACATCCTTTTAGTTTCACCTTTTCCCCAGCCCCTCTCAACCATCAACACTCAACCGATTCCAATTGCTGACAAAACTTATATCCGCCAATTTCGACTTCATGAAGCTCTGTCTTTTTTCGGTCAGCTACGCCGGTTTCTGGGGTCAAAGCACGCTTGAGCTTCCCGAATTTATCGCTCGCGCCGGCCGGTTCGGTTACACCTCGGTGATGCTCGCAGGCAAACGTCCTCATGTGTCGCCCCTCGACGCTACGCTGGAGATGCTCGAGTCGCTGAAATGTGCTCTCAAAAAAGCCGGCGTGAGCTGTGACGTGCTGGCTGGCTACACCAATTTCTCTCCCGGCAGCGCGGCCGAAGTGCCTCTCATCGAATTTCAAATTGCGTATGTCGAATCCCTGGCCCGGATAGCTGCCGAACTCGGAGCGCCCGTTGTTCGCGTTTTTACCGCTTACGAATTCGGTGGCCAGGATCTACAATCGCTGTGGAATCGGGTCGTAGCCGCGTTTCGCGAGATGTGCGACCGCGCGGCCGCTCATGGTGTCATGCTCGCAATACAGAACCATCACGATCTCGGTTTGCATACGGACGCTCTCCTGGAATTGTTGGCCGACATCAATAAACCAAATATCAAGCTGGGGTTTGATGCCTGGTCACCCGCCTTGCGCGGAGAAAATCTGTACGAAGCCGCCCGCAAAGCCGCGCCCCACACTGCCATCACGACCAACGCCGATTACATTCGCGTGCCGCGCTATCACTATCAACCTGCTCAGGTAAACTATGAGCGACAATCTCCCGACTGGGTGCGCGCAGTGCCTTTCGGAACCGGTTTCATTGACTACGCCTCCTTTTTCAAAGGATTGCGCGACGGCGGCTTCAATGGAGTGGCCGTTTATGAAATGTGTTCCCCTTTGCGCGGCGGCGGGACGCTGGAGAATCTCGACTCCTGCGCGAGAAAATATGTGGAATGGATGCGCGCACATGAATTCGTAAAACAAAAGGGAAAGGGCTGACTCATGACCAGACGAGATTTCTTTAAGACGTGCGGGGCCGGGGCGGTTGCTTTGGCGGCTGCGAAAACCGGCTTGTTCGCCGCCGAGGAAGGAAAGCGCTTGCGCGTTGCGCTGATTGGGTGTGGCTGGTACGGAAAAACGGATCTGCTCCATCTCATCCAGGTCGCGCCGGTGGAAGTCGTCGGCCTCTGTGACGTGGACCGAAAAATGGTGGACACCGCGGCGGAGCTGATTGCCACACGCCAACCCTCCAAAAACAAGCCGCCGGTGTTTGGCGACTACCGCAAGTTGCTGGTTGAACAGCAGCCGGAAATTGTGCTGATCGGCACTCCCGATCATTGGCATTGCCTGCCGATGATTGATGCCTGCAAAGCAGGAGCCGATGTTTATGTGCAAAAACCGATTAGCTATGACGTCGTCGAAGGCCAGGCGATGGTCGCCGCCGCCCGAAAATACAAGCGCACCGTCCAGGTGGGACTCGAGCGGCGCAGCACGCCGCATATTCTTGAAGCGCGCGAGCGCTACATCCAGAGCGGCAAACTGGGGAAGATCGCGTCTGTGGACGTCCACAGCTATTACGGCAGCGGCGGAAATTTTCCCGCGCCGACGGCGCCGCCCCCGACGCTGGACTGGGACATGTATGTCGGCCCGGCGAAGTGGCGAGATTATAATCCGGGCATCCATCCGCGCCGCTGGCGCGACTGTTGCGAATTCAGCAACGGCCAGACCGGCGACCTTTGCGTCCACTTGTTCGATGTGACGCGAATGTTCCTCGAGCTCCGCTGGCCAAGGAGTATTTCCTCCACCGGCGGAATCCTGATGCGCGGCCGCAATTCGAGCGTGAACGTTCACGACACCCAGACGGCGCTGTTCGATTATGGCGATGTCCAGGTTGTCTGGACCCAGCGCAATTGGGGCCAGAATCCCGACCCCGATTACCCCTGGGGCGTGACCTATTACGGCGACAAAGGCACCTTGAAATTGAGCGTCTTCTCCTATGAGTACATCCCAAAAGATGGCGGCTCGGCCGTGAAGGTCAAATCCGTGGAAGAGCGCGAAAAATATCCAGAGGACCTGCAGCACAAAGAAACCGAGCTGTTTGCAGCGCCGGCAAACCGGAGCAATCTCCTGAACTTTGTCCAATGCCGGAAAAATGGCCAGCGCCCGGTCGCAGATATTGAAGAAGGCTACATCTCGAGCGCCTGCTGCATTCTGGCAAACCTTTCAATGGAGTTGGGCCGCAGCCTCCGCTGGGACGAGAAAGCGGGAAAAGTCATTGAAGACCCCGAAGCGAATCGCCGGCTCGCGCGGCCTTATCGCGCGCCATGGAGACACCCGAGCCCTGAGAGTGTGTAGCCAGGGTGAACCCAATCTGGCTTCTTCATCGTCGACTCTTTGTGTCTGATGTTTTGTCGGATTTCACAGTCAGGTGGATCGAAACAGGGTCCTTGAATTGCGTCGCCAGGTATGGGAATTTCACATCATGAATGCTGTCAAAGTGGACGAAGAGCATCGGATCCGGCTACCTGTACTTAAGCCGGGAGATCTCTACCAACCTGAGGTGCGTGGTCCGGACGCGGATGAAATCACTTTGCGGCGGCTAGAGCCAGCAAGTCAACGGAGCTCACGAAGGCTGAGGCGCTGAAAGCTATTAACGGTACCCCGCTGCGCTTCGGCGGAACATGGGATGAACTGCGCAAGGAGACGCGCGAGCTTTAATCCTGTTCGATAGCAGCGTGGTTCTGGATGCGCGCGATCCAGACAGTCCTTTCCATGCATGGGCGAAAGACAAAATTGCGGAAGCGGTGGCTGGAGAAGGGGCGGGCGTCAACACAGTCGTCATAAGCGAGTCGGGCGTTCGGTCGAAGGCGCCTGAGGTAGTTCCCGGCATAATGCAAGCGATGGGATTCACCCTAATGCCCCTTCCGGTAACTGCTGCTGTTCCAGCGGCGAAGGCTTTTGCATTGTACCTCTCGCGCTTGAAGAAAGAGGGAAAGACTAGCTCCGCTCGCGGTCCCTTGCCCGATTTCTTCATCGGTGCGCACGCCGAAGCTGAGGGCCTTTCGCTCGTTACGCGCGATCCCGACAGGATCCACACCTATTTTCCTCAAGTGAAGCTGATTACTCCATGACTTAGTGGGGAGATCGCCAGGCCATTACGCTCTCGCATGCCCTGAACTATCCTCAGTTTACCCCAAACCTGAGAGCGTGTAGTCAGTCACAGTCGCTACGGATTTGAAAGACTGTAGTATTCCGCGTAGGCGCGAGCGGCGCTCTCCTGTGCATCCGCCCATATCCAGGCTGAACCGTTGAAGCGGTTTGGGCTCAGGCTCTGGACATAAGGCGATGGTTTGGGTTCGAGCAGCGACTCGACCACGTGTCGGCCGATGCCGGCCGAACCGGAAACGCCATGGGCGTTGCAGCCGCCCGCCATGACAAAGCCTTTGACCTTCTCCGTCGGCCCGACGATGAATCGGCCATCCGGTGTGAACGTCGGCCAGCCTTTGAAGACGCTGCGGATGCCCAGGTCTGAGACTTTGGGAAAGTGCGGGCTGAGGTCTTCGGCAAACTTCGCCAGAACATCCCAATCGGGCTCGATACCCGGCGGCACTCCACGCAATGCATACTTGCGCGGATCTGTGTGCAGAGGATTCGGTTCCCAGCCACCGACCAACAGAGCATTGACGTCGGCGCGGAGGTAAAGGCGCAGATCCGGGAGCCGGATGACAGGAAGCTCCGGCGTCAATCCCTCGCATGCAACCGTGATAAAATATTCGTGACGCACCGGTACGATCGGCAGCTCCAGCCCGACGAGCTTTGCAATGTGAAACGCATGCGCACCCGCGGCGTTAATGACCGTCTCGCACTTGATCGTTGCCTGGTCCGTGACCACTCCAGTGACGCGGCCTTCCTTCATCAGGACTTGTTCTGCCGCCGTGTTGACACTGAACTGCACGCCGCGCCGGCCGCTCTGCGAACAATAACTCATCGTCAAATCATAGGGCTGCAAGTAGCCATCTGTTGGGCACCACACGATGGACTTGGCCATGGAAAAGTTCATCCCAGGCCACTTCTCCTCCGCGGCATTCGACGTGATGAATTCAGTTTCCAAACCCGCTTGGTCGGCAATTGCCTTCATCCGCTGAAACTCGTGGGCGCGCGCGTCGTTCAACGCCACGCGCAGCGAGCCGACCTGCCGCCAGGTCGGATGGGCCTTCGTGTCCTTCTGCAATTCTGAAAAAGTCTTAACCGACCACATTGCGAGTTTCGTGCGCTCGAGGGTGGTGCGCACCTGGCCGACGAGTCCGGCCGCCTGGGCCGAGGTGACGGCGGACACAGACGGCTCCTTTTCAATGACGAGGACGTCAGTCTGGCCCTCCAGGGCCAATTGATAAGCCGTGCCGCAGCCGACGGCGCCGCCGCCGATTATGACAATCTTTGCGTCTCTAATCTTGCTCATTCAAGTTTGGCCATGAGTTGCGGAACGAGCTCATAGACGTCGCCCACCAGCCCGTAATCGGCCACTTCGAAGATTGGCGCTTCCGGATCGCTGTTGATGGCGACGATTGTTTTGGAGTTCTTCATCCCTGCCAGGTGCTGCACCGCGCCCGAAATTCCCAGTGCAATGTAAAGCTCGGGAGCGACCACTTTGCCCGTCTGCCCGACCTGAAATGCGTTCGGCGTGATGCCCGCGTCCACCAACGCCCTCGAACTGCCCGTTGCCGCATGTAGTTTGTCCGCCAGGCCCCCGACCAGGCGCTCGTAATCTTCGCGACTTTTGATTCCCCGCCCGCCGGAGACGACGATCCGCGCTTCGGTGACGTCGGGCCGTTCGGAAAGTTTGGATTCCAGAGCTTCGAATTCGGTCTTCTTCCCCCACGCCGCCGCGTCCACCGTCAAGGCGGTGATGGTGAAGCGTTCGCCGCCAGGGTTAGCGGCCGGGTAAGCTGAGGGACGGACCGTTACGATTTGCGGCCGGCCGTTCAGCGCGACAGTCGCGACAACTGCCCCGGCAAAGAGCGGTCGCCGAAAACAGAGCTGGCCGCCGCGAAACTCGTGCCCGATCACTTCGCTGGCCATCGCGCCTCCGAGCAGCCCGGCGGCGCGTGGCAAAATGTCTTTGGCAAACGTGCCAGCCGCAGCGACCACCAAATCGCAGTCGCGCTGCTTGACCAGGTCGGAGATGACCTTCGCGTAGCGGTCGGCCACAGGATTGGCCAACGCGGGATGGTCGCCGACCAGGACAGGAGCGTAGGCCGCCGCATCCTGCGCAACCGTCGCAAGCGCCTGGCCCAGCAGGAGACCGGTAACGCTGCCCTGGGTCCCTTCCGCGACTGCCTGGGCAAACGTGACGGCCGTTCGGCTGCCGAGCCGGAGACCGCGGCCATCGTGTTCGCAAAGAATCAGGACGTTCATGGGTTTCCAACTAAAGCACTTTCTCCTCCTGGCGGAGCTTGACGAGCAATTCGTCGAGGCTTCCGACGAGCACGCACTTTCGCCGCGCGGGAACAGCCTCCAGACCAAGCACCTGCACCCGCGGATCGAGCGTCACACCCAGTTGTCCGGTCGTAACCCTCTTGATGGATTTCTTGCGCGCTTTAGTCATGCTCGCCAGCGAGGAGTACCGCGGCTCGTTAAGCCGCAGGTCAACGGTGACCACTGCGGGCAGGCAAACGCGGACGATTTCCAACCCCGCATCGGTCTCGCGCGTCACGCGCAAGCCGCCGTCGAGAAATTCAATCTTCGAGGCGAAGGTTGCCTGGGGCCAGTCGAGGAGCGCTGCAAGCATTTGACCGGTTTGGCCGTGATCATCGTCCACGCCCTGCTTGCCCAGAAGAATCAAATCGGGATGCTCGCAGTCGGTAAAAGCGCGCAGCACACGGGCGACATTCCAGGGATCGAGCGGCCCCTCACAATGAATCAGCGTCGCGTTGTCCGCGCCCATCGCCAGTACCGTGCGCAATTCCGACTCGCAGGCTTCCGCGCCGACGCTCACCACCAGCACCTCGACCGTGTGGCCGGATTTTTCCCGAATCCGCAACGCCTCCTCGACGGCGATCAGGTCAAAGGGATTTACTACGAATGCCAGCCCTTCGGTCTCGATACCTGAGCCGTCGGGTTTGATCCGGATTTTCTGATCCGTGTCGGGAACCCTCTTAACGGGGACTAAGATTTTCACGGCAATGCCTCTGTGAGGGAAGGCAAAAAAAACCGGGGTGCGCCCGTCCCCGGGCGCAGCATCCGGACAAAGTTGAACGGTTGCGACAATTCCAGCACGTTCGGTCCATCAGGAGTTGCTGCGCCCGAGGACGGGCGCACCCCGCCACCAAAAGCTGAGCGGTTATTTTTCACACCGATTTGGGCTTTTCCACCTGCCCATAATAGCTGGCGTACATCTGATAGCAGTGGCGCTTGATGTCCGCGCGCTGCTTGTAGCCGGTAAGGTCGTGGAAACGATCCGCCTCGATGAACGAAATGTCGTACTTGGTTTTCCCATCGATTATCAAATCGGCCATGACCTTGCCGACGATTGGGCTCTGCATGATGCCATGTCCAGAGCAGCAGGAACAATGGAACAGGCCCTGCACTTCGGGCAGTTGGCCACATAGTCCCTTACCGTCTGGTGTGAAAGTCATAATGCCTGTCGTGATGCTCATCGGCGTGCGTTCGTTGATCCAGGGAAAGCGTTGCTGGGCGAGGTTGATTAGCAAGGCCACATTCATGCTGTCGCGCCCCGCCTTCATGGCGCTCATGTCGAAATCATTCGGCAGTTTCTCCATGTCGTACTCGACCGGCTCGGCCTCGTAGATTCCCACGATCAGGCCGCCGCTTTCCGGCCGCGTGTAGAGGCGGTGATGCCGATCGCGCACCGCGGGGCTTAGGCGATCAACGGGATGATTCGGGTCAGGCCGCGTTGTGAGATAATAATGGCCAAGGGCGGCGGTGGGCAGCGTCTCCTCGGCAAGGTCGGCCACGAGATATGACCAGGGGCCGGCGGCGTTGACGACCACGGGCGCGTAAAATTCCCCGCGCGCGGTTTTGACTCCTTTGACCTGGCCGCCCTTGATGATCACCCGCTCAACCGGGCATTGGATTTCGTAGCGCACGCCGAGGCTTTTGCCCACTTTGTGGTACGCGCTGGCCAGCTCCGCGGGCTGGAGGTGACCGTCCGTAGGCGAGTAACAGGCCTCGATCAGATCGTCCGTCTTCATGTACGGCAACCGCCGCGCCGTTTCCGCGATCGGGATATGGTCGATGTTGAACCCGATGGATTTGCCCATCGCAACGAGGTCCTTGATTTCCTGCGCGCGCTCGGGGGTCTCGGCAATACGAAGCGAACCGGTCTGTACGTAGATTTCCACGCCCGCGCGTTTTTCGAGGTCTTTGACGATCTCGAGGCCATCGGCCAGCATGCGTGTGTGTTCGGCGGTGCCGCGCAACTGGCCCAGCAGCCCGGCGGCGCGGCTGGTCGAGCCGCATCCCAGTCGCTGGCGTTCGAGCACCACGACTTTCTGACCGCGCATCGCCAATTGCATGGCGATGCTCAAGCCCGCAACGCCGCCGCCGATGATAATGACATCGGTTGGAGCGTTCGATGTGTTCACAGGGTTCCTTTATTATCCGAAGCCGTGAGCGGATGCAAATGATCTGGCCGGTCAAATCTTCTTTTGACTGGATGTTGATTATTGGAGATTGGATGTTCTGATTTTATGACCAATAGAGTTGCAGCTTTAACACTGGTCCTGGCTATGTTCAGAGCGCAGGCTGCGGATGACTACAAGCTGGGACCTGATTCGCAGTTCAAACCCGATGTGCCGCACGGACGCGTCGAACGCTTTCAGTTTACCAATTCGACTGTTTTTCCAGGCACTATCCGCGACGGCGGCGTTTATATCCCGGCGCAGTACGAGACGACCAGGCCGGCCGCATTGATGGTTTTCCAGGACGGCATCGGCTATCTGAGCACGAACGGGGGCTGGCGCGTGCCATGGGTGTTCGACAATCTGATCGCGGCTAAAGAGATGCCCGTGACGATCGGGATTTTTTTGAACCCCGGCTCGCGAGCCGGCCAGAGCAACCGGAGTTTCGAGTACGATTCGTTGGGGAATGCTTACGCAAAATTCTTGATAGACGAAGTGATTCCGTTCGTGACGAACCAGTATTCTCTGGCGATTACGGACGATCCGGAACTGCGGGCCATTTGTGGAGCGAGCTCGGGTGGGATTTGCGCCTTCACGGCCGCATGGGAGCGGCCGGATCAGTTTCACAAGGTGCTCTCGACAATCGGCAGTTTTACCAATATTCGCGGCGGACATAACTACCCTGCTCTGATCCGAAAGACGGAGCGCAAACCGATTCGCGTCTTCCTCCAGGACGGATCGAACGACCTGAACAATCTGCACGGCGACTGGCCACTGGCGAACCAGGAGATGGCTTCGGCCCTGCGGTTCATGGGTTATGATCATCGGTTCGTGCTGGGAGACGGCTCGCACAACAGCCGGCATGGCGGAACGATTTTTCCGGATGCGCTCCGCTGGCTCTGGCGAGCGCCCGGACCGTTGCCCGCGCCTTTGACCAAGGACAATTTGAAGGGCGACGATGCGCTGGGGAAAATTCTTCCGCACGAAGGCGGATGGGAATTGGTGATGGAGGGCCTCGGGGCCACGGATGCCGCCTGCTCGGACGCGGAAGGGAATTTTTACTTCAGCGATCTGCGCCACGCGAAGCTCCACAAAATCGGTGCGGATGGAAAAGCAACCGTCTGGTTTGAAGGGAACCCGAAAATCAGCGGTATGAAGTTTGGTCCGGATGGACGTCTCTACGCGGCTTCCCAGGGATCGGTTGGCGGACCACGGAACGAAACCAAAACGATTGTGGCGATCGAACCCGAGTCGAAACTGGTCACCGTGGTTGCCACAGACGTCACGCCCAACGACCTCGTGGTCTCGAAAGCGGGCTGGATTTATTTCACCGACACTGGGGCGGGCCAGGTGATGATGTGCCCGATACAGACGGAGAAGTTGCCGCGGCCGCGAGTCGCGGCGGGCGGCATCAACAAGCCGAATGGAATTGGGCTTTCACCGGATGGCAAGTTTCTGTTCGTTTCGGAATATGGTGGAACCAACGCCTGGTGTTACTTAGTCAACCCGGATGGAACTTTGTGGGCGGGCGAACGTTACATGGAATTGCGCGCGCCGCCAAATCGGCCTGACAGCGGCGGAGACGGGATGACGGTTGACGCCGAGGGCCGGCCATTTATCACGACCCATTTAGGGATTCAGATGTTCGATGCGACCGGGCGCTTAGGCGGTGTGATCGCCAAACCAACTGACAAGTCATGCGTCAGCGTGGCTTTCGCCGGGCCGGATCGGTCGTGGCTCTATGCCTGCGCCAGCGACAAGATTTTCCGACGAAAGACGCTAACAAAGGGGTTTTACTTGCCGGGGAAATGAAACCGGGGTTTCAGATTCTTACTGACTGGGGCGTCGTCGCGGTCTCGGCTTCGGTGACCGCGTACCTACAGCTCTTCCCACTCTTCAATGCTTATCTTGCGTTGGATTATTGCTTCAACCTGTCGCACCAGCATTTTGACTTGAGGCACAGAATACTCGGCGTTGGTGGGAAGCGTCTGCCGGTGCTAGCCGAATGCCAGGAACTGGTGGCGGGTGCCGGAATATAGATCGGTAAATCCCAACGCGCACAGCTTGCGCACGAAGTCGCGACGCTTAAGTGGTCACCATCCGGCCGTTCTTCACCCTGTTCAAATCGATCCCTGCTATTACAGGCAGTTTGTGGCCCAGCCTTAAGCCGACGAGGATCCAGTCCTCCAACGTCGAGCGCAACTCCCTCTCGCATTCCCGAAGTGATTTGCTAAAGGCAATAACTCCCTTCAGTCTCGGAATCTCGCCAGAAAACGAACCGTCTTCGAGTTTGTCATAACGGGCAATTTCCAGCGCCGCTTCAATGTACGCTGTCAGCGGAAACGTCATGCCAATGATAATAAGCCAGTCCATTACGGAAAGAAGATCTCTAACTGGCAATTATCGCTCTCGGCCATCAATTGCAGATCTTTTCGAATAAGCTATTGACCGGCGTGAAGCCTACCAGTGGTGGCAAGTTGAACCGGGCATCAACAAGCCTCATTGACAATAATCCGCCTTAGGCTTTCAGCCTTTCCGCGTCTCAGCTTTTTGCCTTGGACTCCCTTCTGTAATGACCGTGTCGCTGTGTTCGTATGATGGCGCACAACAACAGAGGAGGCGCAGCGGGCTAGAGCCAGTGTTCCAAAGCTTGTGTTTCTGCCCCGGTCGAATGGCGATCGCGTCGCCGGCCGTCACGTCGCGCTCTTCTCCGTCGATGCGGAGCCGGCCGGTGCCATGAGTGATGTAGTAAATCTCCTCGGTTTTCACATGGAAGTGTTCCTGGGTTGCGCCGCCGACCGGCAGTCGCGCCTCAGCCAGGCTCTGGTTGCGAATGGCCGAGTTTCGATGGGCCAGCAGTTCGCGAATTTCCGAGCCGTCCAAAGTTATGAACGGCGGTGACTGATCGAGGTTTATTATGTCCATATGATTGCGACTATGGGTGATTCTAATCCCAGGCTAAACTCCTGGACTTCGACTCATCGAGAGGGGAATCACGGCGTCGATGCGGGCAACAACTCGACCCAAAAGCGACTGCCAGAGTGAGGTTCAGATGTCAACCCCGCCTTTCCCTGCATGAGCTCCATTGCGTGTTTAACAATGGTCAATCCGATGCCGACTCCTCCGTAGTCCTGCGGCGAGTGCAGCCGCTCGAATGGCCGGAAGATGCGGTCTTGATATTCCGGTTCGATCCCGATGCCATTGTCGCGCACCCAAAGCCGAACGGCCGATCCATTCAGTTCGGCCCATATTGTCACGCGGGGCTGGACGCCATCGGAAACAAACTTAATCGCGTTGTCCACTAACTGAACCACCACGCGGACCAAAAGCTCCGGGTCGGCACGAACGCGGGGGAATGGCCCGGTTACGGCAATTTCAGCCCCGCTGGCTTTGATCGAGCCGCTTAACTGCTCCCGGGCCTGCTCGACGGCTTGCTCGAGACTGGCGTCGGTTGGACGCACATCCATGTGAGCGAGTTGGCCATATTCCAGCACAGCCCGTATCACCCTCTCCATGCGGGCGGCGGCGTCGGCAATGCGCCCGGCGTACTCTCGAATCTCAGGCTGCAACTGCGCTCCGCCGTCTTCGACCATGGCGCAGCTATAACCCTGAAGCGCGCGAACAGGGCCCCGGAGGTTGTGCGCGATGTGGTAGAGCAGATCTCTCAACGAATCGACCGCCGCGTTTAACGTCGCCGTGCGCTCGACAACGCGCGCCTCTAACTGCTGTGCATGCTGGCTGAGTTTTTCTTGAGCTTCCAGGAGAGCTGCTTCCGACTGGCGGCGCCGGACCACTTCGCGTTCCAATTCGCGCGCCGCCGTTTCAGCTCGATGCTGCCTCCGGCGGGAAATCTCGATCAGGAAAATGCCCAGTGAACCGGTCGTGACGGCTCGAGCTAACGCAATGACATCCGCGCGGCTTGAGAGGCCGATGGACCATCTTGGACCAAGGAAGAGGTAATCTCCGATCACCAGACCCAATATCAGAGTAGCCGTTCCCAAAAACGCTCCTCCGTACCAACTGGTGACCAGGGCAGCCAGGATGAAGGTTGTGAAGGGAAACTCCTCTTCGCCAAGGAACGGAGTCAGGCAATAACGAAGGAGCACAGCCAGCAACAGGCTCACCCCGGCGACAACGCAACGACGGAAATTCATCGCCTCGGCGCGTGACAAACTGCTAGGCGGCGGAGTGAAACCAGCCGGTTTCATCGTCTTGATTGTCGTGTAATCAAGCCCCGTACTGCTTTCCAAAGCCACTTTCCGACAATGCCCGGGCAATGTCAACGATCTGTTGCTCAAGTGCGTGCGTCACTTTCACAGACAAGACATGGTCATTTATCAGACATTAGGGGCGCAGGCTTCTTTGAACTGGCCGGTTGACCCTCCTTTTGCCCGGAGCATTGGACGAACTGTTAGGGGCTCGGGCCACTGTGGCATGGAAGCGGCTTTTCAATGTCTCACCGAACATGAGTGATAGATTTAGCGAACCGTGGTTGCCAGGCGCTGCTTCGAGCGAGAGTTCACCGCAGCCAGCTGGCTCTCGTCATATTCTGCTGGCCGAGGACGATGCCGACGACGTTTTTCTAATGCGCCGAGCTTTGCGCAAGACCGGATTGCCACATATGCTGTTTGATGTTTCGAACGGCGACCTCGCGGTAGCTTACCTTGGCGGCAGACCTCCCTTTGACGACCGGGTGCGGTATCCGTTTCCTGATTTGCTGCTGCTGGATCTGAAGATGCCCAAACGAAATGGCTTCGAGGTGCTGGCGTGGCTTAAAGGCCGACCTGACATGGAATCGTTGCCGGTCGTGGTCCTCACCTCCTCTGCCATCCCGGAGGACCGGGACATGGCGCTGAGAATGGGAGCCCGCGAGTTTTGCACTAAACCCAGCGATTTCAATGACCTTGTTCGGTTAGTAAACATCTTGCACGAGAGTTGGCTGATGCAAATCCCCCCGCTGTCACAGACATTGTGCCAATTCACTCCTGCCCAGCTCCAAGTCGAACGGACCTGCTGAACCTGGTGGACTCAGCCGGGTCCGTTCAGAAACTGACTCCCGCATCCGACAGTTTGCAGGTTTCCACGGCGGCCCGCATGCCGGTGGGCGCCACCACGTTGTAGGGAATTTTCGGGCCGCCGGCCATCGTTTGCTCACCACTGCCGCCAGATCGGTCGGCTTGCAAGTCCGGCCAAAATCGTTTAGCAAGACGACTATCAAATCAGCCCGTCAGTCCAACCTGCAGAAAGGTCCGTGGCTTTCCGGAGTGCCCGGAACTCTCAAATGCGCGGCGAAGAAGGCAAATCGGATTTGACCAGCGTCGGCGGGGCGCAGTTCCCCTCCACGCTGTGGAACGTCGTGCTCCTTACTGGACAGTCTTCCAACGCAGAATCCGAACAGGCCCTGGCGAAGCTTTGCAGCGCTTATTGGAAACCGCTCTACGCCTTTATCCGGCGCGAAGGTTATCCGCCCCCCGACGCGCAGGATCTGACTCAGGGTTTTTTTGCGCACTTGCTGGATCGTCACCGCCTCGGCCGCGTCGATCGGACAAAGGGCAAGTTTCGTTCTTTTCTCCTTGCGTCATTGCGGAATTTTCTGGCCGACCAACGGGATAAGGCGCAGGCGCTCAAACGCGGCGGCCAGGTCTCTCTGGTGCCGCTCGACTTGCAGAACGCCGAAGATTCTTATGCGATCGAACCGGTGGATCCGCTGACTCCGGAAAAACTGTACGAGCGACGGTGGGCTTTGACCCTGTTGGAATGCGTCCTGGCACGCCTTGAAGCCGAATACAACGACCGCGGGTTGCGCAACCGCTTTCTGGAACTCAAGCCATTCCTGCTGGCCGAGGCGGAAGCGACAAATTACGCCGAGGCGGGTCGCCGGCTGGCAATGTCCGAGGGCGCCGTGAAAATGGCGGTGCTGCGCTTGCGTCAGCGCAGCCGGGAATTGTTTCGGGCGGAAATTGCTGCGACCGTGACAACCGAGGGAGAGGTCGAAGAGGAAGTCCGCCACTTGTCGGCCGTGCTGGCCGGGTGAGACACAATGTGCGGGTTGCTGCGATGGACATGTGACGTTCCCTGGGCTTTTCCTTTGTATGAAGTGACTGGCAAAATGAAATCCGGGTCGGCTCCAACCCATCCGCTCTGCCGTGACTGAGTCCAGACCGCCATCATTCTGCCCGCTGTGTCGGGCGGAAATGCCGCGTGACGCGCCGCAGGGTTTTTGTCCGCGGTGCTTGATAGAGTTGTTCAGCGGCCAGGCTAATCCGAGGACGCAAGGCCATACCTCCGCGACAAGCGCGTCTCGACCTGACTTCAACGCCGTGCCCGCGGCGCGAAAAATCCGTCGGCTCGGCGACTACGAGTTGCTGGGACAGATCGCCGAGGGCGGCATGGGCATCGTGTATTTCGCGCGGCAGATTAGCCTCAATCGCACCGTGGCGTTGAAGATGATCCGCTCCGGCCAGCTTGCCACCGCTGCCGAGAGCCATCGGTTCCGCACCGAGGCGGAAGCCGCTGCCACGTTGGATCATCCCAATATCGTCCCCATCTATGAAATCGGCGAGCACGACGGCCAGCAGTATTTCAGCATGAAGCTGGTGGAAGGCGGAACTCTCGCGGACTTGAACGCCGCCCAACGGACGCGGGATGCGCCGTGGCAGCGGCGTGCGGCCGACTTGATGGCTCGCGTGGCGCGCGGCGTTCATCACGCGCATCAACGCGGCGTCCTGCACCGTGATCTCAAGCCGACCAATGTTCTCCTCGACGAAGAGGGTGAGCCGCACCTGACCGACTTCGGTCTGGCCAAGGTGCTGGAAGGCCGGCCCGATTTCACACAATCGCTCGCCGTGCTGGGCACGCCCGGCTACATGGCGCCCGAGCAGGCCGCGGGTCGCGTCAAAGAACTTACTACGGCCGCGGACACCTACAGTCTTGGCGCAATCCTCTACGAGTTGCTCGCAGGACGACAACTTTGCTCCGGCGCATCGACGCTTGAAATTCTCAAGCAGGTTCAGGAAAACGAGCCGGCGGCACCACGCAAGTTGAATCCGGCCGTCGCACCGGATCTCGAAACTATTTGCCTGAAATGCCTGCAGAAAGCTCCCGAACACCGTTACGCGAGCGCTCAAGCGTTCGCGGAAGACCTGGAGCGGTTCCTGCGCGGTGAACCGATCCAGGCGAGGCCAATTGGTTCGGGCGAACGATTTGTCCGTTGGTGCCGCCGCAAACCAGCGCTCGCCGGCTCGCTCGGCGCGCTCGCGTTTGCGCTCGTGTCCGGTCTGGCCGGCGTTACGTGGCAATGGCGCAACGCCCAACACCATGCGGAGAGTGAAGCGCGCCATCGCCGGCTCGCCGAGGACGCGGTCATGCGGCTCACGTATGAAAAGGCCGAGACATTGTTCGAACAGGACCGCGCGGCGCAGGCACTTGCACACCTGGCGCGCTTGCTCCGTCAGCATCCGACTAATCCCGCGGTCGCGGCGCGCATTCAGTCGGCGCTGACCTTGTGCGGATTTTCCTTGCCCGTCGCGCGACTTCAGCACGCGGCGCGTATCATGACTGTTTGTTTCAGCCCGGACGGAAAACGGTTGCTCACGGCGTCGCTCGATGGCACCGCGCGGATGTGGGACGCGCGCACGGGAAAAGCACTCTTCGATCTCCAACATGCGAAGTCTATCAGGTTGGGCGCCTTCAGTCCTGATGGTCGACTGGTCCTCACCGCGTCGTACGACCGGACCGCCTCCCTTTGGGATGCGGCAACCGGCCATCGCGTGGGCCAGCCCATGGTCCATCAAGGCACGGTGATGGCGGCCGAATTCTCTACCAACGGGGAACGCGTGGTCACCGGCTCACAGGATTGCACTGCCCGCGTTTGGGATGCCGCGACGGGGCAACCGCGAAGCGGTCCGTTCGTCCACACCAACGGGCTGGAGTGGGTGGCTTTCAGTCCGGATGCAAACCAGGTCGTGACTGTGACCACCAATGGCATCGTGCAGATTTGGAACGTGGACTCCGGCGAGCCTGATGGCGAGCGGCTCACCACCATTGCCGGGTCAAAGGCCCACCACGCCGTCTTCAGCCCGGACGGGAGTCAAGTGCTGGTTTCGCATATGTCGTTTTTCGACGCGCGGACGCACGAACCCAAGCAGCGTGTCGTGGAAAGCGGCAGCGAACGCTACAATTTATCGGCCGAGTTCAGTCCGGATACCGCGCGCCTGGTAAGTGGTTCGCAGGATTTCACGGCCCGGGTCTGGGATTGGCGGACTGGCCGTCTCGACAGGGAGTCGATGCGCCACGATAACTACGTCATACGTGCCGGATTCAGCGCAGACGGGCAGACGATTTTCACGGCTTCAACTGACAACACCGCGCGGCTTTGGTCCCGCGACGGTCAGCCCAGGGGCGAACCGCTCCGGCACACCGGGGAGGTTTGGGACGCGCAACTCAACGCGGACAGCATGCGCATGGTCACGCGGCTCTGGACCAGCAACGCCTGGCTTTGGGAAATTCGCACCCGGCCGCCTCAGGTCCCGACCTTTTCACATCGCGGGCCGTTGCTCTCCGTGCGGTTCAGTCGCGACGGCCAGCATCTGCTTACCACTTCCGCAGACACAACCGCGAGGCTCTGGGATGTGCGGTCGGGCCGTCCATTGTTCGCCCCTTTGCTACATTTCTCCTGGGTGGATTACGCCGAGTTCAGTCCGGATGAACGTCGTATCCTCACTGCCTCGCAAGACGGCAACGCTCAAATCTGGGATGCGTCGAACGGGGAAGCCATCGGCGCGCCGTTCCGGCACAAAAGCAAAGTCCGTTGGGCCGAGTTCAGTCCCGATGGTTCTCGCGTCGCGACGGCTTCCGACGATTATTCAGCCCAGGTCTGGGACGCGCGCTCCCGTCAGGCGATTGGGCAGCGAATCAAACACGGTTCCTGGATTCTCTCCATCCATTTCAGTCCGGATGGCAGCAAGATCGTTACGTCCTCGCTGGACAGCACGGCTCGCGTTTGGGACGCGGCGACAGGAGAACCGCTCACCCCCCCGCTGTCCCACGAAGAGGCCGTCCAGAACGCGCGGTTCACGCCAGATGGCCAGAAAGTAATCACCGCTTCGCGCGATCGGACGGCGCGGGTTTGGGATGCGCGAACGGGCAAACAACTGCTCGCGCCAATCGAGCACCCGGATGGGTTGCAGCGAACCTCACCACACCTGACTGCGGACGGACGCCGCGCGGTTACCGCCGCGGGCAACATCGCGCGCATCTGGGATGTCGCGACTGGCCAGCCGAGCACTGATCCATTGGTGCATAAGGCGACCGTTAACTCAGCGCGCTTCAGTCCGGACGGCACGCGCGTCGTCACCGGCTCCAACGACAGAACGGCTCGAATTTGGGACGCCCGAACCGGTTTCCCGATCAGTGAGCCAATGGCGCATGGCGACCGCGTCACCTGCGACGAGTTCAGCGCCGATGGCCGCTGGCTCGTCACTGGCTCGGATGATCACCATGCCCGAATTTGGGAAGTGCCCATTTCGGGGGCATCGGTGCCATCCTGGCTGCCGGAACTGGCCGAAGCCGTTGGTGGCTTGCGTTTCAACGCGCAGAACATGCTGGAAAACGTCCCGACGGAGCAGGTCCTCCGCCTCCGCCAACGTCTTGCGGCCTTGGACGGAACGGACCCCTGGACCGTTTGGGCGAATTGGTTTTGTGCGGACGCGGCGGACCGACCCGTTTGGCCGTCGTTCCAGCCAGCCCCCAAGTAATTGGGGCGCACCGTCACCCACGCCCACCAGAGGGGTCTCGTCAGAGTACCGCTGCAATCGAAGAATCTCGCGCCGAAAAGAACTCGCCATCGTTGCGTGACCTTCCCCGTCTTTTTCCTTTGGAAGCAGTAGAACACCTATGGAAGCCTTGAAATGCCGTAGCGGTGCTTCCGCGCCGAAACGCTCAACAAACGCAAATTCCTTCAGTATGGACACCCTGAAGATTGCTCTCTGCGCGATCCTTCTATGCGTTCCACCGGCAGTTCACGCCGCGACGCGCTCCTGGTACAACTCCAGCCTTAACCCGGTGGGAAGATGGAAGACCGACGGGAACTGGGACAGCGGGGCGCCCTTGCCTGGAGACGACCTTTTCTTTCCTACTGCCTACGCCCTCGCGGAGTATCAAACCAAAAACAACTTCCCTGACGGCACCAGCTTCGGGTCAATCACGATGAGAAGCGGCCCTTCTCCGGCCATTTCGGGTTGGCTGCATGAGGGCAACGCTGTTTCCCTTGAAAAATCCATGAAATTCGGAGGGGACCCGGCGAACTACCTCATTTGCACGGTTAACTTCCCTGTCACTCTGGCCGACGACGCCACCTTTTATCTTGAAGTAAATGGGCATGCGGCATGGGGCTCCGGGTACGGCTATGCGGTGTTGGATCTGGCTGACCACACCCTCACCATCCAACCCGATCCACTTGCGGGAGGAGCAGGGCCGATTGATTTCAACGACCCAATCCAGGGCACCGGCGGCCTCGTGCTCATCGGTGCGCAAGCCAACTTGCACTCGCCTAACACGTTCACCGGGCCGGTGACGATTGATACTGGCGGTATCTTAAATCTTCTGGACAAGGACGGCTTGGGCACCACGGCCGGGCTGACGATGATCAAGAGCGGTGGAACACTGCTGATTGCCGGGCTTCCGGCCTCCGTGGACTCGCTTGCCGAGAACATCTCCCTGGCTGGCGGAACGGTGAAACTTTTTCAGGTAGAAAACGGCGGCGGACAAGCTGCGCCGCTGCCGTTCAACGGCGCTCTTACCTTGACCACTGGAGGAACCATCTTCTGCCAATTGAACGGCGCGATCCTCAACGGCGTCGTCGGTGGCCCCGGCAACTGGACCAAGAGCGGCGCCAACATTTTGCAATTTAGCGGCAGCGCAGTAAACAATTTCAGCGGCGCGCTTACGATTCAGGAAGGCACGGTCGAACTGAACCGCTCCAGCGGCCACGCCATTTCGGGCCAGGCGCTCGTCACTTCTACCGGGGTCCTGAGCTGGCTGCTTTCAGATCAATTTGCCCCGGCAGCCTCACTGATCGTGGATAACGGCGGGCAGGCGCTGCTGAATGGACACTCGGATACGGTCTCAAATCTGACCCTGAACGGCGCCGTGACGCTGAATACCTCACCCGGCACACTGGGCGTCAGCGGCAAGCTCGTAGCGGATGTCTCCAGCTTGACCAACACGTCCTCGACCCTGTCCGGTACGCTGAAAATGGTGGGCAACGCTGCCCCCCACGTATGGAGTATTGATGACGGCGGCCAGTTCAACAGATTTCTCACGCTGAACGCCGATGTCATCGTGGCGACTGCCGGCACCAAGGCGCAAAAGCAAGGCAGCGGTATTTTAGCCTGGACCGGCAACAGTTCGCTGGCCGAGTTGGAGATCGTCAGTGGAACAGTCAATTATCAGGGCACCGGCACGGTAATGAATGTGCTCCTCAATGGCGGAAGTCTTTCCAGCGCCGGCACCGTGGCCAACGTGATCAGCCGGCCCGCCGGCGGAGCATTGGCGCCAAGATTGACGGGCGGCCAGCGCACGCTCACGTGCAGCAATCTGCTGTTGAACCCCGCGACCCGCGTCCAATTCGTGCTGAGCACGCCGACCAATTCCACCAGCATCCACGCCCGGGCGCCTATCGATCTGGGCGGAGCAGCGCTGCAACTGACCTTGCTCAATTTTTTCGGCCACGCTGTTCCCGGAGACCAGTTCACTCTCATTGCGACCGACGGCACTGCTCCGGTTACCAACACGTTCCTCGGCCTGCCCGAAGGCGCGACCAACATTGTTGACACACCCGCTGGCCGCGCGGGTTTCATCATCAGTTATCAGAGCAACTTTAATGACGTGGTGCTCACCTACTTCACGCCACCGACCGGCCAAACCCGATCCTGGACCGGCGCCGGCGCCAACAACAACTGGAGCACGGTCCAGAACTGGTCCAACAACGTGGCACCGGCCGCAGGCGACGCCCTTGTTTTTCCCGCCTCCGCGGCGCGCAAGTCCAACACCAACGACTTTGCCGCCGGACGCGGCTTCGCTTCGCTGCGCTTTGAGGGCGGGTCGTACACCTGCAATGGTAGCGATATCAGCGTGGACAACGGGATTACTGTGGCCAGCGGCGGCGCGACGCTCAATCTGTCCATCACAACGACCTTCGATCAGACCTGGGCAAACCTGGACACGACCGGTGTGCTGTTCCTTCAAAACGTGGCTCTCAACGGCCACGCGTTGACCCTCAACGCCGCGCAAGCCGGTTTTGCCGGCATCAACGTACCGGGCGTGATCAGCGGCACCGGTGCGATCTTGAAGGTGGGGCCAGGACAAATGCAAATGACGTCCTCCAACAGCTACGTCGGACCGACCACGGTGGCTGAGGGCGAACTGATCCTGGGCTTGAATGGCCGGCCCGGAGTAAACAACGGGGACACGATCGTCTTGCCGGGCGCGAAGCTGACTTTCGGCGGCACCACGCCGCTGAATCTGACCGAAGCGATCACGCTCGGCGGCACACTCTCGTCCGCGGGCACCAACCATACCTCCTCCGGTTTTTTCACCAACAACCCCGGCGCCATCATCGAGGTAAAGAACAACTCCTTGACGCTATTCCGCATGGACGGCGCGGGCGATCTCATTAAGACCGGCTCCGGCGAACTCATCCTCGTCGGACTTCAAACAAACACTTACATCGGCGCGACGGAAGTCCGAGCCGGCACGCTAACATCTGGGAAGTTCGCAAGTGTGCGCGGGCTGTCCGGGCCGATCACCGTTGGCACGGATTCGAGCGGAGCGACGCTGAATCTGCGCTCGAACGAACAAGCCAGCGCCACGACCGACATCACGCTGGCCCGCTACGATTCGGTGCTCGATACCTCCAATCGCACGAACACGATCGGCCAACTTACGCTGAGCGGCAGCACCGTGTTGGCCACCGGCACGGGCCTGCTTCGCTTCGGCAATATCACGTCTCTGGCCGCCTCCGCCCCAGTTAGCGCCGTGATCACCGGCAACGTTTCCCAGGTTTCCGCTGGCTTTCAGGACTGGCTGGTCGAACATACACTGGGAGCGACAAACGATTTGATCCTCGCAGCTTCGTTGACGACTCCCAGTCTGGCCACGCCACTCAAACTCGGCGACGGCACGCTGGTGGTGAACGGTGATTTTCAGGCCAGCAATCTTTACATCCAGGAAGGCACGGTTCTGTTCAACGACAATTCGACGACGGCGGCGCGGTTGACCGGCGGCACGCTCGGCGGCACGGGCACGGTGGGCACGCTGGCGAGCTTCGCTTCCGGCGGTGTGGTGGCGCCCGGTGCCAGCACGGGAATTCTTTCCAGCAGCAACGTGACGTGGAACGGCTCGACGATTTTCGCCGTCGAGTTGCACACCAACACGCCCGGCGCCGGTTACGATCAACTCAAAGTCACCGGCACTGTCACCCTCGGCAATGCTGCGCTCCAGGTCACCGCGCTGTCTGGCTTCAGCGCCACCAACGGCACGCAGTTCACGATTATTGACAACGACGGCGCGGACCTGATCACCAACACGTTCGCATCCTTAGCCGAAGGTGCGCTCGTGGATGCGGGCAACGGCGTCGTCCTGCGAATCTCTTATGTTGGCGGCACGGGCAACGACATCGTGCTCACCACCGTCACCACCGGCGTGAATCGCATCTGGACCGGCAGCGGCGCGAATAGCTTTTGGTCCACTGCGGCGAACTGGTCGAACAGCGTCGCGCCGCAAGCCGGCGACAGCTTAATCTTCTCAACGAACACATCCTTGCGCCTGCAAAACACGAACGACTATTCGTCTGGGACTGCGTTCGGCTCCATCCAGGTTAATCGCTCCGGCTACTCGTTGAACGGCGCAGCCATCACGTTGCACGAAGGCATGTCTTTCAATTACCCCAGTCTCTCGAGCACCTTTGCATTACCGGTGACACTGGCGCTGCCGCAAACCGTCTCGCTGGATGGCGGCGGCAGCGCGATTTTTTCGAGCGCCGCGACCATTGCGACCACGAGCAACCTGCTGACGATCAATGTCACCACGCAGTTCATGACGCTCAACGGCGCGATCAGCGGCAGCGGCGGCCTGAAGAAAATCGGCGACGGGCAGGTCGTCCTGACCGGATCGAATTCGTTCTCCGGTCTGGTCACGATCTCCGAAGGCGAACTCCAAGTGAGCCACACCAACGCGCTCGGCACCACGGCCAGTCGCACGCTCATTGAAGAACCTGCGCGTCTGCGCCTCGGGCCGACGTTGTTTGGCTCCATCACCATCGCCGAGGATATGCGTCTCGGCGGGCTGCTCGTCTCCGACGCCACAAACGTCACGCTGAGCGGAAACATCGAAGCCAAATCGGGCAGCGCCGGCCTGTTTCGAACTGAAAAGACGCTCACCTGCACTGGCACCCTCACCGGCAATGGCAGCTTGAACAAGGACGGCAACGGCACACTCGTCATCGGCGGCTCGGCCTCCAACAGTTTCGTCGCTGGCTTCAGCGTGCTGCAGGGCCTGGTGCAATTAAGCAAGCCCGACGGCGTTACCGCCTTGCCCAGCCCCCTGGTCTTGCCCAGTCCGGTGACCATCGGCGACGGCGTCACCAACGCCGAACTTCGGCTCTTGTCCGGCAATCAAATCGCCGACAGCGCGAGCATCATCCTGGTGGGCGACGGCGCTCTGTTCAATCTTAACGGCCAGGTGGAAACGGTTAGCAATCTGGTCTTCAACGGGGGCGACATCGAAACCGGCGCAGGCCTGCTCAGTGTGTTCGGCAACGTCGTGGCCAACGCCGCTTCAAACACCGCGGTCATCAACGGCGGCCTCCAGCTCGCCGGCCCGGGCACGCACGATTGGAACATCGCGCTGGGCGCCGCCGCGCCCGACCTTCAGGTCAATGGCACGCTCTCGGCTAAAAGCGGCCCCACACTGTCCAAGAGCGGCCCGGGTCGGCTGGACCTTAACGCGAGTCTCACCCTGAGCAATGTCGCCGTCACGGCGGGAACGCTTAACGCGAATGGCAACAGCCCATCGGTTCCCGTCTCAGTTATCGGCGGTACGCTGGGCGGCACCGGAGCCGTGGGCGTCATTAACGCCAGCAGTGGCATCGTCAACCCGGGCTTGAGTCCGGGTCTGCTGAACTCCAGCAACATCAACTTCAGTGCGGGAGCCGTGTTCGCGGTCGAGCTAAACGGACCCGTTGCCGGCTCTGGCTACGATCAATTGAACGTCAGCGGCACGGTGGACCTCGGCGGCGCCGCGCTCAGTGTGGCCCTGGGGTACACACCAACTTTGGGCGACGCTTTCACGATCATCGCGAACGATCTGGCCGAGGCAGTGACTAACATCTTCAACAGCCTGCCCGAAGGCGCATACTTCCCGCTCGCCGGCACAGCCTTCCAGATCACCTATCAGGGTGGTAGCGGCAACAACGACGTCGTGTTGGTCCGCACCAAAGCGCCCCCGGCGACAATCAATTCGGTCTCCAAATTGACCAACGGCCACACGCAAATCCAAGGCCTGGGCCTGGCTGGATTGACCTATTCGATCGAAGCCACATCCAATCTGAATCCCGTCATCGTGTGGACGCCCCTTGGCACCACAGTGGCCAACGGCAGCGGCGTCTTCTCTTTCACCGACATTAACGCGCCGTCGTTCACCAGACGATTCTACCGCGTGCTGTCACCAAACGATTGAGTTCGACGGGCAACGAATAGCAAGTCCATGAATGCTGCCCAACCTTTTGGCACGAAAGCCCAACTTGCGCGCACCAGGAACCTGGCAGCGCCAGCAGCCATGCCTATGCTCCCGATCCTGGCGCTGCTCATCGTGTTGGCCACACAAGCTGGCGCCGCCACCCGCATTTGGGACGGCAGCTCCTCCGCACTCTGGACCAACGCCGGTAATTGGTCCGGCAACGTCGCGCCGGCCAACGGCGACTCCCTGGTGTTCCCCGTCGGCGTGTCGCGCGTGCTGATGACCAACACCGCTGGCGCACCGTCCAATTTCTTGCGCCTCGACTTCTTCGGCTCGAACTACATGGTGTTCGGCCCGGCCCTCACGCTCACCAACGGCCTCACCAACGCGGTGAACGACTTCTCCACCAACTCGCTCAACTGTCCCGTGCGCGTCGGCGCGGACCAGACCTGGACCAACAGGTCCCGCGCTGCGCTGGTCCTCAATAGCGGCATCAACCTCAACACCCACACGCTCACCTTCGGCTCGTTGGGTGACTTCCAGGTCAATGGCGCGCTGACCAATTCCGGCAACATCGTGAAAGTGGGCAACGGCGGTCTCAGCCTCAACGGCAGCAACACATTCACGGGAGTTGTCACCCTGGAGAGCGGCCCCCTGCGCGTGGACGGCGCGGTCGCCCTCGCCAGCCTGACGCTCAACAGCGGCACGCTCGAAGGCAACGGTTCGGTGCATGACTTCACCGCTCACAGCAGCAGCGCGGTCGCGCCGGGCGACGAATTCACGCCGGGACGGCTGACCTGCAGCACCGACGCGAAATTCGAGGCGGGCGCCAGCTTTGACGTGGATGTGAACGGCACGGTCGCCGGCCCTGATTACGACCAACTCGTCGTCAACGGCAACGTGGACCTCGGCGGCGCGACGCTTGTGCCCGTTTTTGGCTTTGTGCCCGCCGTTGGCGACCGGTTTGTGATCCTCCAGAACAACAGCCTGCTCGCGATTACCAACACGTTCGCGAACCTGCCGGAAGGGACGCTGCTGTCCAATGGCTCGACGGTGCTGGAAATCACCTATGGCGGCGGCGACGGCAACGACGTGGAGTTGATCACGCTCGCATTTGCCACGCGCGTGTGGTCCGGCCTGGGCACGAACTCTCTCTGGAGCAATGCCTCGAATTGGGTCGGCAATGTCGCCCCGCTACCCCACGATAAACTGGTGTTCCCGCCTGGCGCGGCGCAACCAGTCAATACCAACAATTTCAACACGGCGACCGTCTTTGATGGGATCACGCTTTCTGGCTTGAATTATGTCCTCAACGGTAACCCCTTCGCTCTCAACGGTGCGATCACCAACAGCCCGACCGCCGGCACGAACAAGATCAACTGTTCAATCGCCCTGACTTTGACCAACACGGCAGTGAGCGTGGGGACTAATTCCGCATTGGAATTGAGCGGCGCACTCAGCGGCAGCGGCGGTTTGGCCAAGGTTGGCATCGGCCAACTCACGCTCTCTGGCACGAGCGAAAACACATATTCCGGACCCACCACGTTCGCATCGGGGTTGGTGCTCCTGAACAAGACCGGCGGCACCAATGCCATTTCCGGCCCGCTCGTCGTTTCGAGTCTTGTGCGGCTGCTGCAAGGTGACCAAATCGCCGACGCAGCCTCTGTCACGGTTAACTTCGGGGGCAGCCTGGATTTAAACAGCAAGAGCGACATGGTCGGCCCGCTCACCTTGAACGGCGGCCTGATCACAACGCTTTCGGGCACGCTGTTCATGAACGGAGATGCGACCGTGAGCGGAACTCCGACTATTAGTGGCCACCTTGGGCTTGGGGCCATCACGCGCACATTCAACGCTGTTGATGCCAGCGCAGATCTGTTGATCAGCGCTTCGATCAACGGCAGCGGTGGAATTACCAAGAATGGCCCGGGGTCCCTCGAACTGGCTGCTTCCAACTCCTTTTCGGGTTCAGTTACTGTGAACGAAGGTACCCTCCAGGTGATGCATCCGTTTGCTCTCGGCACCACCGGCGCGGGCACGGCGGTCCACAGCAATGGAGTGATCGCCCTGAGTGGAAGCATTCATGTTGGAACCGAACCGCTGACCCTCGACTCCTCGGGTACGGCTGGCTCCGCCGGAGCTTCGCTCAGCTCGTCAACGTCCATTTCCAATTCGTGGGACGGCGACATCACCCTCTCGACGGACACCGCGATTAGAGTTTTGAGCGGGATTCTCTATCTTAACGGCGTCATCAGTGGCCCCGGCGCGGCCACCAAAATTGGCTCGGGCAAGCTCGTGCTTTCCGCCAACAACACCTACGCTGGCGAAACTCGCGTCAGCGCCGGAACGCTTCTCGTCAACGGCACGCAACTGACGAATCCGGTGACGGTGGACGGCGGGACCCTTGGCGGCGCCGGGACAGTGGGGACTATTGTCGCCACCAATGGCGGATCGGTTGCGCCAGGAAACAGTCCAGGGCGGCTCAATTCCAGCAATGTCACGTTCAACACTTCAACGCATTTCGCCGTGGAACTGAACGGCACCAACCCCGGCAGCGACCACGACCAACTCAACGTCACCGGCAGTGTCGCTCTTGACGGCACTTTAACCGGATCCGTTGGGTTCATACCGGGCGTCGGTACCACCTTCACGATCATCAACAACGACGGCGCCGATGCGATCCAGGGCGCCTTCCAGGGCCTGGGCGAAGGCGCGATCTTTGCCTTGGGAGCGTTCCTGTTTCAAATTTCCTACCACGGCGGCAACGGCAGCAATGACGTAGTCCTGACGCATGTCGCCGCGCCACCGGCGCAGATCAGTTCCATCACCACGGTGACGAATGGGTTTGAGAAGATTATAGCATCGGGCCAATCCAATCTCACTTACGTCATCCAGGCCAGCACCAACCTCGCTACCACGAATTGGCTGACCATCGGCAGCACTCAGGCCAACGGCAGCGGCGTGTTCTCCTTCACCGACACCAGCGCGCCGTCGTTCCCAATGCGTTACTATCGCGTGCTGTCGCCATGATGCTTTGTAAAACAGTATCAAAGCAAACGCTGGTTATGAATGTGAAAATTTGTCTGATTGGACTCCTCAGTGCGCTCTCGGTTCTCCCGCCAGCAGCGCGCGCCTCCGTCAAACAGTGGGACGGCAGCGCCAACGGCAATTGGTCAGGCAGCGCCAATTGGACCAACAATGCGGTGCCGGTGGACGGCGACGATTTGGTCTTTCCCATCGGCGCGTCCAATCCGACGAGCACGAACAATATCGCCAATCTCCATCTTAACTCGATCACCTTCAGCGGGAGCGGCTACGTCTTGCACGGCAACGCCGTCACGCTGACCAACGGCATCACATCCTCCGTGTTCAGCGGCAACAACACAATTTCGTTTGTGGTCACGAATGGCGCGGCGCAAACCAACAATTGTGTCCGTTCGGCGGCGAGCCTGACCTTCAGCAACAGCATTTTTCTGGGCATCGGTCAGACGTTCACCATCACCGGCGCCGGCGACACGTTCATGCACGGCGTGGTCAGCGGCGCGAGCGATCTGATCAAATCCGGCGCGGGCGCGCTGACGCTCTCGGGGGCGAACACTTACTCGGGCTTCACTTCTCTCAACGCAGGTGTAATCACCGTACAGAACAGTTCCGGCTTGGGTTCAGCCAGCACGGAAACGGACATCGCGGCGGGCACGACGCTTCAGTTGCAAGGCAACCTCACGATTGCGGAAACGTTTTACCTGGCCGGGACGCTTCGCAATCAGTCCGGCAGCAACCTCCTTACGGGCCACGTCACCCTGTCGTCCCCTCTTTCCGTGCTGGTGGAAACGAATTCACTGTTGACATTCAGCAACGTGCTTAGCGGCGGCGACCTCACGAAGGACGGACCAGGCACGCTGCGCCTGGCCGGCACCAACGACAACACTTATTCCGGGAGCACTATCGTCAACGGCGGCACACTGGAGCTTTCCAAATCCAGCGGTGTCATGGCCGTGTTGGGACACTTGCAGGTTGGAAACGGGACCGATCCGGCGACGGTGCGTTGCCTGGCCAATGAGCAATTCGCCAATACGGCCACGGTGTCCGTCACAAATGCCGGCACGCTCGACCTGAACAACCAGTCCGGTGTTATCGCCGGATTGAGCGTGGTTGCCGGCACCGTTGACATGCGCGCCACCGGCCTGCTTCGACTTGACGGAGATTTGACCGTCAGCCCTTCGAGTCTTTCCAAAGCGACGATCACCGGCGGGCAACTGATGTTTGTCGGCGCCGACCATGATATCACGACCGCTGCGGATACACCGTCTCCCGACGCTGAAATTTCCTCGCGCATTTCGGGCGCCCCCAACCTGACCAAACTTGGCCTCGGCGAACTGAGCCTGACGAGCTCCAACGATTTTTCAGGCGAGATGGACGTCAGGGCCGGGACGCTGACTCTGGCCAACTCATTCGCGCTGGGGCAAATCAACTCCGGCACCTTGGTCATCAACGGCGCCGTGCTCAAGCTCCAGAACAACATTGTCGTGACCAACGAAGGGCTGACCCTTTTCGGCGGCTCGCTCGTCTCCAGCGGCACCAACACTTGGGGCGGCCCCGTTACGCTCGCCACCAACTACACCGTTTTCGTCGCCACCAACGACCTGTTGATCGTCTCCGGCCCGATTGACGGCTCGGGCAGCTTGACGAAGACGGGCGATGGCACGCTGGCGCTGAGCGGCGGCGCGGACAACACGTATTCCGGCCAGACAACGGTCAACCAAGGCACGCTGGTGTTGAACAAAACGTCCCCCCATCGGGCCATTCCCGGCGCGTTGGTCGTCGGCGATAACGTCGGCGGCACGGACACCGATGTCGTGCGCTGCGATACCAGTGGCCAGATTGATCTTGATGCAGTCGTGACGGTGAACAGTTCCGGCGAGTTGGTGTTGAATGGTAACGTCGCCGAAGTCGTGGACGCTCTCACCGGGGTGGGCCACGTGGCCCTGCTCGGTTCCAGTGCCAACCTTCACGTTGGCGAAACCGCTCTTTCCACGTCCAGTGAGTTTGACGGTCTCATCACGGGCACAGGCGGAATCACCAAAGACGGCTCCGGCACGTTCCTGCTCACCGCGAACAACACTTACAGCGGCCAGACGTTCGTTGACCGCGGGCTTCTGCTGGTGAACGGTTCGCAACCCGCCAGCGCCTTGAGCTTTCTGGCTTCGGGCTTGGGCACGCTCGGCGGCACCGGCACGGTCGGAATTGTTTCCGGCGCGGGCACCATCGCGCCCGGCGACAGCCCGGGGATTCTCAATTGCAGCAATGTCAGCCTCGCTCCTGTTGGCGGTCTCAGCGTCGAGCTGAACGGCACGAACGCCGGCGTGGATTACGACCAGCTCAATGTCGCCGGCAGCGTTGATCTCGGCGGCTGCGCGCTCAACGTCGCGCTCGGTTTCACGCCCGCCGTCAGCAACAAATTCCTCATCATCGCCAACGACGGCACGGACGCAATCATCAACACCTTCGCCGGCTTGCCCGAAGGCGCATCCTTCCTTGTCAACAACACGCGCTTTGCTGTCTCCTACACCAACGGCACGGGCAACGACGTAGTGTTGACAGTGATTCCGTTCGTCACCGGCATCACGCGCACGTGGGACGGCGGCGGCACTAATAATTTCTGGAGCAACGCGACCAATTGGGCGGGCGACGTCGCGGCCGGGCCCGGAGATAATCTGCTTTTCCCCGCCGGCCAGGGCCGGTTGACCGTCACCAACGACGTCGCGGCGGCGACAATTTTCAACGCCATCACCTTCTCCGGCTCGAACTACGTCGTCCACGGCAACGCCCTGACGCTTTACGCCGGCCTCACCAACAACAGCGCGCCGCTCCGCACCAACACCGTCAACTGCCCCCTCACGCTCGCCAGCAACCAGACGTTCTCGGTCAGCAACAACACCACACTGAAAGTGGCCGGGAACATTTCCGGCAGCAGTGGGCTGACCAAGACCGGCGGCGGCACGCTCGTATTGAGCGGCACGAACACTTACATCAGCAACACGGTCGTGGCCGCGGGGACGCTGCTGGTCAACGGCGCGCAATCCGCCAATCCCATTCTGCTCAACGGCGGAACGCTCGGCGGCGTGGGTTCGGTGGGCACGATTACCTGCGGCGCCGGCGGCACGATCAATCCCGGCGCGACCACGGCCAGTCTGGTGACGGGCATTTTGTACGCGAGCAACCTTATGCTCAACGCGGCCACCACGCTGGCCCTGGATTTGAACGGCGCCACACCCGGCAGCGAGCACGACCAACTCAATGTGGCCGGCTCGGTGAATTTGGGCGGCTGCACGTTGAGTTTCTCCGGGACGATCGGCACGAACGACGGCGGCACCGCCTTCAAGATCATCAACAACGCTGGCCCGAATCCTGTCACCGGGACATTCAACGGCTTGCCCGAAGGCGCGCTGTTCAACGTCTCCGGCCGGCAGTATCAAATCACTTATCAGGGTGGCGACAGCAACGACGTGGTGCTCACGATCACCAGTTTCATTCCGCCCAGCGGCGTGACGGAAGCCTGGACCGGCGGCGCGGGTGCGGACACGAATTGGAGCAACGGCGCCAACTGGTCGGACGAAGTGCCGCAACCGGGCGACGACCTCGTGTTCCTCGACGGCGTCGGCGGGCGCACCAACTTCAACAACCTCGCCGCCGACACCACGTTCAACTCAATCACTTTCGGCGGCACCAACTACCTGCTCAACGGAAACCAGATTCTCCTCAACGCCGGTATCACGAACACCAACGCCGGCACGGTCACGGTCGCCCTGCCGCTGCGGTTGCAGGCCGACCAGACGTTCAGTGCCTCGCCCGGTGCTGTCAACCTGACCGGCGCGATTGATTCCAACGGCAAAACTCTGACCCTGGGTGGCGGCGGCAACACCGCCGTCGCCGGCGTGATCAGCGGCACTGGCGGCCTCACGAAGGTTGGTTCGGGCGCGTTGACGCTTTCGGCCATCAACAACTACTTCGGCCCAACCCGCGTCGAGGCGGGCGCGCTGTTTGTGAGAGGCGGCGTCGTTTCAAGCCCGATCACCATCGTCGGCGGAACGCTCGGCGGCACGGGCAACGTCGGAAGCGTCACGAACATCGCCGGCACCTTTAGTCCGGGTGCCACCCTCGGATCCCCTGGTGCGATGCTGGCGTCCGTCCTGTCACTCGGTGCAGCCTCGACGTTCGCCGTCGAGTTGAACAATGACACCGCCGGCAGCGGCTTCGATCAACTCCAGGTCGTCAACGACATTATTCTGGGCGGCAGCGCACTTCAGGTTTCGCGCAACTTTTCACCCGCGGTCGGCACTGAATTCGCCATCATCATCGGCAACAGCACCGCGCCAGTGGTGGGCACATTCGCTGGACTAACGAACGGTGCGACCTTCCCGGTTGCCGGACAACTTTTTCAGATCACCTACAACAGCCCTGGAGCGAAGGTGACTTTAACGCGCGTCGCATCTCCGCCGTTGCAGTTCAGTTCCATCACTTCCTTGACGAACGGGTTCAAACAACTCCAAGGCTCCGGCCTTTCCAACCTCACGTACACCATTCAGGCCAACAGCAACCTGGCCACCACCAACTGGCTCAGCATCGGCACCGCCTCGGCCAACGGCAGTGGCGTGTTCTCCTTCACCGACACCAGCGCGCCGTCCTTCCCGATCCGCTTCTACCGCGTGCTCTCGCCATGAACCGGCATGTTATCCAAATCGTCATGAAACGCCTTCAAGTCGCCAATTGAGTTCACAAAATGTTCGTACTAATTGCACCCTCCACTCACATGAAAACCACCTCGTATCCAGTCCTCCTCTGCGCCACTTTTCTCCCGTTGAGCTTGCTGACCAGTTCAGGTCAAGGGTTTATCGGCACCAATTCGCCTGTCAATGCGCAGGAGAACACGCCGCTCATCATCAATATCCCAACGTTTATTATTTGCACGAACACAGCCGGTCCCGCCAAAGTGAATATCAATGCCAGCCCGGCGCACGGGACCCTCATCATTACTAACCTGGCTTCGATTTCCCCAACGGTCACTTACATCCCCAATCTCAATTTCGTCGGAACCGATTCCTTCATTCGGACAGTGAGCGCGGATGGTTGCGCCGATAACCCGGCAGTCCAACCGATCCTCGTCAATGCCGGGGTGTCCAACATCCCGCCTCCGCCTCCCCTTTCCAGCAATCCCACAATTAGTACGCCGGCAAATTCCCCAGTGACGATCCCCATCTCCACCGCGATGCTGTGCACTAATAGCCCGGCAGGACCACCCGTCATCAACATCACTACTGGCCCCGCTCACGGCAGTCTTATCACCACCAATCTCACTTCAGATTTTCCTTCCTTCACCTACGTCCCCAACCTGAATTTCGTCGGCTCCGATTCGATGAGCTGGTTCGTCAGCGCCAGCAACTGCTCCCCGAATAGCGCGACTCAGCCCATCACCGTATTTACCAATCCGCCCCCTCCGCCCCTGACCAATTCAGCCGTCACAACAGAGTTCAATACTCCCATCACGCTCACAATTCCGACGCTGCTGCTTTGCAGCAACACAGCCGGTCCTTCCACAGTGACGATTAGCGCCAATCCAACCCACGGCACGTTGCTCACCACTAATCTCTCGGCCAATCCACCGACGGTCACTTACGTGCCCAATCTCGATTTCATCGGAAGCGATTCTTTCATGTGGACCGTCAGCGCCAACAATTGCGGCGACAACCGCACCGTCCAACCAATCATCGTCAATCCGCCGCGAATCAATCATCCGCCCACGGCGCAAAACCTCTCGGTGCTGGTTGCCGCAAACCGTTCCGTGGCCATCACTTTATTGGGTTCAGATGCGGACGGCGACACGCTGACTCCGACTGTTGGTTTTCCGAGCCACGGAACGTTGACCATAGGACTGGGCTCGAGCGTCGTGACTTATACCCCTGCAACCAACTTCATCGGTTCGGACAGTTTCACCTACTCGATCAGCGATGGACACACCAACTCAAACCTCGCCACGGTGAGCATTACCGTTAAGAACGGCATGATTATCAGCGGCACCACGGTTAGGGAAGGTAACAGCGGCACCACCAACGCCATTTTCATGGTTAGCCTGACCGCACCGCCCACCGTGTTAATCACCGTGAATTATCACACAACGAACGGCACGGCGACCGCCGGGTCCGATTACGCCTCAGTCACCGGCGTGCTCGGCTTTTCCGCTGGCCCCGCGAATATCCCGAAATCGATCATCGTGCCGGTATTTGGGGACAGGCTAATCGAGCCGAATGAGACCTTTAGTGTCGAACTAAGCCCGCCCACTAATGCCATCCTGCTTACTAACTCCGCTACTTGCACGATTCTTGACGACGACCTGCGCATTGGTGAGGGCCAACTCACGCCCGCTTTGACAGCAGTCGGTGTGGGTGAACGATTGGAGTACGACCTGAGCTGGACGTATCCCGGGCACTGGCGTTTGCTCGATACGATTGATTTACTCATTGTGGATGATCAGGGTGCCGTTCTCGCCGTGCGTTGGAAAGAGCCGGAGAATACCTTCAGTCTCTACAATCCGCACAGCGACAGCTTCGTGCGCACTGCCGTTGCGGGAAGTCCGGCCCGCTTCGAGACCGACGCCGCCACCCTTTATCTGGAACAAAGCAGCAGCCAGGGCAGTGGCCCCACCGGCTCGCTCGTCACCATTCACTACAGCCTGAGTTTCAAACACCAGGCGGCGGGACGTCTCTTCAGCGTCGAAGCCTTTGTCACCGACGATTTTGGCAATCAGCAAGGGTTCGACCAGTTGGGCGCGCTGACGGTGCAATAGCTCAGATGCCGCCCTTTTCCCTATCGCCATGAGTTCAACCGCTTGCCACGCCCTCACCGACGCGACGAGCGGAACACAAAAATCGTGTCGCTTGCGGTTTACCTGAATAATCTCCACCGCGACCGATGGAAGGTCCTCCATTCTGATCTCGCTGCAAACGGGCGCGACCTCCGCACCGGTCATCTTCAACAGCAGCACCCTGCGGGCAATGCATGACGGCTTCAAGAACCGAATCCCGCAATTTGCCGCTCCAGCAGCGCCCAGACCTCATCGAGTTTGGCGACCTTGCCAATCCTTAGGCCCAGCGTTTTGCAGCGTTCCAGGCAGTCCTCCAAATCCTGGCGTGTTGGTTGCAAAGGTCTCAAACTTTTTACCAGTGAAGGCAGTACGCGGGCCCGGAAGTACCTCTTTGGCCCCAGGTGCATTTGGACAAAAGTGTAAATAGTGCCAATCCCGGCAAGTATGGCCGCGCCGATCAGAATTCGATCCTGAGCTGGTCCTCGGAAAGCCATCGCGCCAAAGAACAGTCCGCCGCCAAGCAGTATCGTGCCGAGGCAGCCGAGTCCTGATTGCTTGTCCATTTTTGTGGATTCGGCGAACCGCTCTTCCACCATCGGATTCAACAGGGCAAATGGCTCCATCAGAAACTCCTTGTACTGCTCCGCGGTCAGGGCCGAGCGGGTCCGCTTGATCCGCTGTTCCAGTTCCAGGCGCTGCGCGAGTGCTTCTCGCAGGCGGGGAAAAGTGCGCTGAATCAGCGTTTCCAGGTCGGTTCGCGGGTCCTTTTCGGCCGTCGTGAATTGAGTTGGCTCGACTTTCAACGCCACGCCGCACGTGTCGCAGCGGATAATGTAACCCGCCAGTTTGCCTTGGCCGAAGGAGACGTAGTAAATGTGGTCAGCCAGGCCAACTCGGATAAGCGTAAACGCGCGAATCTCGCGGCAGATGGGACAAAAGTCGGCCACCATCCCCTGTTTTCGTTCAATCCGCTTCTTTCCCCAGATGATGAACATTCGAAAGACTAACAAGGATTGCCCGCCGCAGCCAAGACTGCTCAGGCACAAAAGTCCGTTCCAAATCCGTATCCATGAAGCAGGCAACCACGAATCGACACGAATCAACACTAATTTCCTCGGCTGCCTGCCCAAACAGCCCGCGGGGGGCGGTCAGCATTTAGGTAGCGGTCCCAATTCTACCAAGAGCACCTCTCTTTTCTCCGTTCCATTAGTGTTTATTGGTCCCGCCTCGCGCGCCTCGCGAGATTAGTGGTTCAGGATCGTTCCTCATACGACCACCCTTTCCCCGTTCACCGTCCCTTCTCCAGTGACGCGCAGACGATTTCCGACTCGCTGCGGGCGAACACATGGCGATTGGCGAAAGCCGGCGGCGCATAAACAAATTTTGCCCCGTTGAACGGCCAGGTAGGATTGATCAAGTGAGCTCGACTGATTTCGCTATAGCCTTCCGGGGACAACTGAGCGCGAATCAGATTGCCCTCATCCGTAAATAGAAAAAATCCGCCACCCTGAGGCGCGATATGGATGCTCGCGCCGTTTCTTTGTGCGGTCACACTGTTCGTGGTCCAAACCTCCCGGCCCGTGGCCGCTTCCAGGCAGACGAGCGGGCCGCCGGTCCTGGCGCTATAAATGTAATCCCCTTGCCACATGGCGGTCGAAGTGTTGCTCAGCAGCCGTTTGGAGCCCACGCGATTTTCCGGCCAAAGGAAACGCGCGGTGGGAGGGTCGCCGCTCAATTCCAACATGCACCCGCTTACCAACAATCGGTTCCCCTGCAACACCGGCGTAGGCACCGAATCATTATTGCTCGTGGACATCAGCTCGCGCCAATAAATGTGCCCGGTTGCCGGATCCAGGCACGCGATGGAATTATCGCTCCAGACTATCAATTGCCGTTTGCCCGCCAGGGTAATGATAATCGGCGTGCTGCTGGAGACATGGTCGTCGAGCGCTCGCCATACTTCTTTGCCAGTCTGTTTATCCAAGGCCATGACCGATGCACCGGGCTTCGCCCCAGTGAAAACCACGAGCAGCGAGCCCTCGATCAAAGGCGAAGGCCGGCAGGACATCTCGGCTACCTCATATTCATGCCCGATGTGTTTCTCCCAGATAACGGTCCCTTTTTTCACGTCCAGGCAGTGCACGTGACCATAAGCTCCAACGACGTAAATCCGGTCGTTCTCAACGATTGGAGTCGCGGTTGGGCCGGCGCCGCGCTCGGGCACAAAAGTCCATTCCAGGTAATTCTCTTTGTAGGGATAAACCCAAAGAATTTTGCCCGTCTTTTCGTCGAAGCAATGCACGCGCTCGCGCGGTGATGGCTTTACCAGTTCTACATCCGATACAAGGACCCGGCCTTTGGACACGACGGGACTGGAGAACCCGCCGCCGACGGGATGCCGCCAGCAGATTTTCAAGCCGTTGCGGGGAAATGTTTCGAGGATTCCAGTCTCGTCCCAAGTTCCGTCGCGATTCGGCCCGCGGAACTGAGGCCAGTCTGTGGCCGTCACGCCAGTGGCCGCCAGATGGAGGGCCAACGCCGCCGCAACGATGCTGCGCGCATGGGGAATTACAAAACGGGTTTGTGACATGTTCGGCGACGGCTTACGATTTCCTGCTCAGGGCAGAGCGAAGGCCACCAGTGCATCGCTTTGCGGCTCTTCCCGCACTTTCGCGTGGCCGCCTGCTGCGATCACGAGAAACTGTTTGCCCCCATTGTGAGCCTGGTAGGTCATCGGCGTGGCGCCACCGCTGGTGGGCAGTTGGGTTTTCCAAAGCTCCTTTCCGGTCTCAACATCAAATGCGCGAATGAACGGGTCGAGAGTACCGGCGACAAAGATTAATCGCCCGGCAGTAACGATGGGACCGCCAAGGCTCACCGAACCTTGCGGAATCGTGCCTTGCGTATTGCCCAGGACTCCCATGGAACCGAGCGGCACTTGCCAGCGGATTTTGCTTTCGACCAAGTCCACGGCTGTCAGCATGCCCCAGGGAGGCATCGAGCAAGGAAGGCCGGAAGGGGCTTGAAGGAAATTGCGAAACAAGCCATAGGGTGTTCCGGCCTGAGCGGCATACTCGCCCTTTTCGGTTCGTCCCTGGTAATTTTCGAATTCGGCGCGCGGGATCAGCCGAACTTTCGCGGGCAGATTGTTGACGTTGGCAATCAGCAGATGGCTCGTCGGGTCGAACGCGAATCCACTCCAGTTCATGCCGCCAACGTTGCCGGGGATGACGAGCGTGCCCTGCAAAGTGGGTGGAGTGAATACGCCTTCGTTCCGCAGCTCCCGGAGTCGTTTGAGACAGGAATTGCGTTCCGTCTCGTTGATGCCCCAGGCGCGCTCCGGTGAAAGCGTCTGCGGAACCAGTGGCGGCGGGGCGACCGGAAACGGCTGGGTCGGTGAAGTGATCTCGCCCGGAACGTCGCTCTGCGGCACGGGACGCTCTTCCACCGGGAAAACCGGCGCGCCCGTGTCGCGATTCAGAACGTAAAGAAAACCCGTCTTGTTGCCGGCAATGACGACAGGAATCTTCTGGCCGTTGCGCTCGATGGTGGCCAGCAGCGGCGGGGCGGCGGTGTCATAATCCCAAAGATCGTGATGAACCAGTTGAAAACCCCACGCCAGCTCGCCCGTCCTCGAGCGCAAGGCCACTACCGAGTTCGCCCACTTGTCGTCCCCGGGGCGAAATCCCCCGAAATAATCGGGGCTTGGACTGCCCGTCGGAACGAAGACCAGGTGCCGTTCAGGATCAACGGTCATGATCGACCACGCGTTGCCTGCGCCCGTGCGCCATGTTTTCGGGGAAGTCTGTGCGGCGGAGCTTTGCTGGTTGGGTGGGAGCGGTTCCCAACTCCAGCGCAACGCCCCGGAGCGCACATCGAAAGCGCGAACCACTCCGTCGGGCATATCCACGCGCGTGTTGTCGTCGATCGCCGAGCCGACCACCACCAAATCGTCGATGACTGCCGGAGGTGAAGTCATGTGATACTGGCCCGGCGCGTAACGCGCGACCTCGCGCAGGCTCACTTCACCCCGTTTGCCGAAGTCAGAACACGGAGTTCCGGTGGCCGCATCCAGCGCGATAAGCCGCGCGTCTAACGTGGCCTCGAAGAGACGGCGCCGTGGCGGACCACCTTTTCCGGTTTGAACGCCAGCAAACGCAGATTCCACCCATGTCGCCAGGCCGCGATTTATTAACCCATCGCCATAATCCCACTCCAGTTTGGTTTTCGGATCGTGCGCCCATCGCTGAGCGCCCGTCTCTGGGTCGAGGCAGATCACCCGGTTGAAAGGCGTTGTCAGGTAGAGCGCTCCATCGACGTAAAGCGGTGTTGTCTCGAAACCACTCCGCTTCCGCTTCCCCGTTCCATCGGAAATGTCGCCCGTGTGAAATGTCCAGGCGACCTTGAGCTTGGAGACATTCTCGCGGTTGATCTGAATCAGTGGGGAGTATCTCATGCCGCCGGGATCGTTGCCGTAACACGGCCAATCACCACCCTGCTCAATGCCCTCGCCAGCGCTCGACAGAGCCGAGGTCGCAGTTGCCAGGCCAAGAGCGAGCAATAGCGTCGATCTGATCGATCCCTGGTTTGATAGGAGTCGCATACTGGAACGAGATTCAATCGTCCACGCCTCGCTGTCAACCAGTGCCCGACTCTGATTGACACTACGGTACTGCGAGCGACGTTACCGCTCGACAAACGCCTTCAGCCTGCCCAGCGCCTCGTCCCACCGGTCCGAGACGAAATCGAGATACTCCCCAATGTCCTTGAGCGGGCGTGTATCCAACTCGAACAGGCTTTCACGGCCCGATGGCGTGCTGTGCACCAGCCCGACCTCCTCCAGCACACGGAGGTGTCGAGTCACGGCCTGGCGCGTCAGGTTCGAGCCCCCCGTCAACTGGGAGATGGAGCAGGGATGGCCCTCGGACAGCCTGGTCACCAACGACAGCCTCGTCTCCTGGCCAAGCGCGGCGAATATAGCTGCGCAAGCCTGCAGCCTGGCGGCCTGAACTCTACGACTTCTTTGCGACATATTTGGCAATGTTATCCAATTGGATGCTCCAGCCTCCTTCATTCGCGCGGAACGCCTCGGCGCGGCGGTTTGCCGGAACTTTATCAAAGCCCGACTCTGTGAGCGTCAGCAATGTGCCGCCCGGTGTCTTTTCCAATCGGAATTCCACCAGCGTGGGCGTTTCCTTCGAGTAATCCTGGTTGGGATCTATCGCATGCGGATGCCACGTGTAGGAAAAGAGCCTCTCTGGCTCCATCTTCTGTACGACCAGTTCAAATTTGAGGTGTTCATACCCGGGGTATGTCAGGGAGCCCCGCGCGGGTTGGCCCGCCGCGAAGGGACCATCCAGCTTCACTTGAAACCACTCGCCAAACTCCCGGTAATCTGTGAGGGCCCGCCAGACACGGCCCATTGGCGCCTTCAACTCGATTCGTTTCTCGATTTTGTTTTGTTCAGTTGGTTGGTTCATATATGCAATATTTACGTTGCATAATACATCGCCATTCTCGAAGCGCAACAGTTTTGTTGCATAAATCCGAAGAAAGTATTTGAGCCTCGTTACCTCGACTGCTACGTTGCTGCGCCATTTTATGTTAAACATTCCTGTGCTGCGCTGGGGCAAGCCTTACACGAGCCTCGAAGTCGATAACGTCATTCATTTTTCCACGGGCGAAACACTGGCCCAGGTGAGCCTGGCCAATGCCGGGTTGCTCGCCAAAGACATTCGCCAGGCGCAGCGCGCACGCGACGTCCTCTGCGAAATCCCTATCCGCGACCTGATCGGCATGATGAAGAAAGCCGCGGGGCTTTACAAAGATGCGACCTTGCCCATGGGCGACGGCGTGCAGTCGCCCGACGATTTCGCGCGCCAGCAATCGGCTTCGACTGGCCTCCCCGAGCACATGTGCAAAGCGAACATGGCGAAGAACCATTTCGTTCTCTCGAACATGGATCGCATTCTGGATTGCCTAACGCGCGGCTTGGACCTGGAAATTCTTTCTCGCGGTTACGGTATGGAATCGCGCGGCGTCATCGTCAGCTACCAGGCGCAATCACCTGTGCTTGGTCTGGTGCTACCTTCGAATTCGCCGGGTGTCCACACGCTCTGGCTGCCGGTCATACCGATGCAAATCGGGCTGGTGCTCAAACCCGGCCCACAGGAGCCGTGGACGCCTTACCGGATGGCGGCGGCGTTTTCCGAAGCCGGCGTGCCGCGCGAGGCCATCAGCATTTATCCCGGCGCCGGGGAAATGGGCGCTGAAGTAGTGAACCGCGTTCGTCGTACGAAAATTTTTGGCAGCACTGAAACGGTCAAACGGTACGAAGGCAATCCGCGCGTGCAAGTTCATGGGCCCGGCTTCAGCAAGGTCCTTCTCGGTGACGACGTCGTGGACGATTGGCAAAAGTACATCGACCTGATCGTTGAAGGCGTCTATGTGAACAGCGGCCGCGGCTGCATCAACACCTCGGGCGTGTGGGCATCGCGTCACACTAAAGAAATCGCCGCGGCGCTAGCCGAGCGATTGGGGCCGATCACGCCGAAGCCGCCTGAGGACCCTACAGCCGGCTTGGCGGCTTTCACGGTGCTGGGCCAGGCGCAGGCGATTCACGCTTCGATCCGGGACAAGATCAAAGAAAGCGGGGCAGAAGATGTGACGGCGAAGTTTGGTCCCAGGTTGGTCGAGAAAGAACGCTGCGCCTATCTTCGCCCGTGGGTCATCCACTCCCCATCCCCGGACGCGACCATCGCCAACACTGAGTACATGTTCCCGTACGTGACCGTGGTTCAGTGTCCGCAGGAGCAGATGATTGACAAGTTCGGCCCGACGCTCGTGGCGTCCGCGATCACGAACGACAAGAGGTGGCAGCGCCAGCTGATCGACGGGACGAACATCGACCGCTTAAACATAGGCCCGATCCCAACGACGAAGCTCGACTGGCTCCAGCCGCACGAAGGGAACATTGTCGATTTTCTATTCCGGGCGCGGGCATTTCAAACTCCAGCCGAACGGCTTGCAGTAACAGCTTGAAACGATCTCGGGTTGAAAAAGCTTATGCGGTTGACCAAAAGTCCCTCTTGCTCCGCCGACCGGATGGACTAGATTTTCTCAATCGCCGCTCGAAAGTGCTCAAAGCGTATGTCGGGCTTCAAGTTTATGACTGCCGTCGCCGCGCGCGGCTTCGGTCATTTCATGCGCTTCCCGGTCACGATTTGCACTGCGGCGATGTTGTGCCTTGTGCCTTTGCGTGCCGCTGAAAGGGACAATCCGAGCTTTACCTCGGAGCAAATCGATTTTTACGAAAAGCAGGTCCAGCCGCTCCTCGCCGACAATTGCTATCAATGCCATAGCCATCAGGCGGAAAAAATCAAAGGCGGATTTCTCCTCGACTCCCGCCCAGCGCTGATTAAAGGCGGGGAATCCGGGCCCGCGATTGTGTCAGGGGATCCGGAGAAAAGCCTGCTGATCCGGGCCGTCCGGCGCGTCGATCCGGATCTGCAAATGCCGCCCAAAAAGAGCCTCACCGAGGAGCAGGTGGCCACGCTGGCGAGATGGGTCAGCCTGGGGGCGCCTTATTCGGAGCGCGCACCGGTCGCACTCGGCAAATCGAACGGAAGAGGGATAACACCGGAGGATCGGAAGTGGTGGTCCTTTCAGCCGGTTCGGGCGGTGGATGCGCCTAAAGTGAAAGATGCTCGCTGGACTCGCAATCCGATCGACAATTTCATCCTGGCCAGGCTGGCAGCCAACCATCTGACGCCGTCGCCAGAAGCGGAGAGACACACACTGGCGCGCCGCATTTATTTCGACCTGATTGGCCTGCCGCCGACGGCTGAAGAAGTCGAGCGTTTCGTTGCCGACAAATCGCCGCGAGCCTACGAGGAGCTGGTGGATGCTCTTCTCGACAATCCGCGATACGGCGAAAAATGGGCGCGCCATTGGCTCGATTTGGTTCGCTATGCGGAATCCGACGGCTATAAAGCCGATGCCTTCCGGTCCAGTGCCTGGCGCTACCGCGATTATGTCATCCGCGGTTTCAATAAGGACAAACCCTACAATCGGTTTCTGATGGAGCAGCTCGCCGCCGATGAATTATGGCCCGATGATCCTGATGCACTCATAGGCGTCAGCTTTTTACGCCTCTGGATCTACGAATACAACCAGCGGAACATCAAAGCTCATTGGGCCACCATCCTCAACGACATCACCGATGTGACCGGCGACGCGCTCCTCGGTGTCGGCATCCAATGCGCTCGATGCCACGATCACAAGTTCGATCCGATATTGCAGCGAGATTACTACCGGCTGCAGGCCTTTTTTGCCGCTCTCTCTCCGCGCGATGATGTGCCGCTGGCCTCGCCCGATCAGGTCAAGGCGCATCGGGAGCTACTCGCAAAATGGGAAATGGCGACGGCGAATGTGCGTTCGCAGCTCGAGGAACTCGAACGGCCGGCGCGAGAAAAGATCATCAAGGCTGTCATTGACAAACTGCCAAAAGACATCCAGGCCCTCATGCACAAACCCGCGAGCGAGCGAACAGCCTACGAGCAGCAACTGCACGATTTGGCTTACCGGCAAGTCGCCGATGAGGGCGACAAACTGGAGACGAAATTCAAAGGCGCAGAAAAGGAAAGGCGCGACGCGCTCCTGCGCGAGTTGGGAGAATATGACTCGCTGAAGCCCGCGGATTTGGCCGGTGCCATGCTGGTCACGGATATCGGTCCAGTGGCGCCGCCCCTTACCATTCCGAAGGACAAAACGGAGACGCACATCGAGCCAGGTTTTCTTTCAGTATTGGATGAGGCGCCCGCGCACATCGAGCCGGTTGCCGGTTCAACGAATTCGACCGGCCGCCGCACCGCGTTGGCAAAATGGCTGACTCGCGGGGATAATCCATTGACCGCGCGAGTGCTCGTCAATCGAGTTTGGCAGCACCATTTCGGCCGCGGACTGGTGGCCACGCCGAACGATTTCGGGCACCTGGGCGAACCGCCTTCTCACCCTGAATTGCTGGACTGGCTGACGAAATATTTCACCGAGCACAACTGGAGCATTAAGGAAGTGCACCGGCTCATCCTTACGAGCGCGACATACCGGCAGAGGGCGGTTGTTGAGGATAATTCGCCTCTCCAAACCGGCCAGGTTACGGGAGACAACCTCCTCTCCCCGACCCTCTCCTCCAAAGGAGGAGAGAGGGAAGGTCCCAGACGCGTCGGGAGCAACGTTTCGCGCGCAGCGAATTCAGCGGCCAAAATTGACCCTGAAAACCGGCTGCTCTGGCGCCAGAATGTCAGGCGACTCGACAGCGATCAAATTCGCGACGCAATGCTCAAAGTCAGCGCGGAACTGGACCTGGCCAGCGGTGGCCCGAGTGTGGACGCTTCGAAGCCGCGTCGAACCATCTATATCAAATGGATGCGCAATTCCCGAGACGCGCTGCTGGGCGCGCTCGACCCTCCGGACCCGTACACGAGCACCCCGCAACGAAATGTGACGACCACGCCGATGCAGTCGCTGGTCATGATCAACGGGCCCTACGTGCTGCAACGCGCCCGCGCGCTGGCGAGTCGGCTGCAAAAACTGCCGGGAAATGACCCGGCTGAATTTGTCTTGGGGGCCTACCGAATGATTTATCGTCGTGACCCAACGGCGAGCCAAAGGGAGCAGGGTCTTGCCTTTCTGCGCGACCAGGCGGCACGAATCCCCCAACCCGAAGCAAACCCTGAGGTTCCAGCCGTTCAGTCATCGGATCCTGACACCGCGGCCCTGATCGATTATTGTCACGTGCTACTCAACTCAAACGAATTTCTCTACATCGATTAGTCGAAGCTCATCATGAATGCGAAACTACTCCGGCCTCATCACGAGCTGCTTTACACTCGTCGCGATTTTCTCTCGCGCGGCGGCGCCGGCTTCGGCGCTTTGGCGTTGGCCTGGCTGCTGCAGCGCGACGCAGTGCTCGCCGCGGCGGCCGAATCACCTGGCAATCCGCTGGCTCCCAGGGCGCCCCACTTCAAAGCGAAAGCCAAAAGTGTGATCTTTCTGTTCATGGAGGGCGGCCCGAGTCATCTCGACACGTTCGATCATAAGCCAAAGCTCCGAGAGCTCGCCGGCCAGAAGCTGCCCGAAAGCTTTGGCCCTATCATGACCGCCATGGGCGAAGTGGATGCGCCACTGCTGGCCGATCGGCGCGAGTGGAAGCAACACGGTCAGAGCGGGATCTGGGTCTCGGACTGGCTGCCCCACATGGCCGAGTGTGTGGATGATTTAGCGGTGATCCGCTCGTGTTGGTGCGATGGCCTCAACCACGCCAACGGCGTCGGCCAGATGAACACCGGCTCGATCCTCGGTGGCCGCCCTTCCCTGGGCGCGTGGGTCAGTTATGGATTGGGCACAGAAAATCAAAACCTGCCGGCGTTTACGGTCCTGTGTGACAACAATGGTCAGGTGATTGGCGGTCCGCGCAACTGGGGACCCGGGTTCATGCCAGCGCTTTATCAAGGTGTGAGGCTGGGCTCGGCCACCGAGCCGTTTCCCAATCTCAATACGCCCCGTGGCATCAGTGAGGAACAACAGCGCGCGAAACTGGCCTTTCTGACCGATTTGAATCGACAGCACGCACTGGCCCATCCACAGACTAGCGAACTGGACGCCCGTATCCGCAGTTATGAACTGGCGTTCCGCATGCAAGCCGAGGCGCCGGAAGCGGTGGATTTGTCGACGGAATCAGCGGCGACGAAACAACTCTACGGGCTGGACCAGGAAGAGACCGCGGTTTTCGGCCGGAACTGTCTGCTGGCGCGCAGACTCGTCGAGCGCGGTGTTCGATTTGTCCAGCTTTACAGTGGCACGGGCAGCAAATGGGACGCGCACTCGAAGATCGAGCAAAACCATGCCGAACTTTGCCGGGCCGTTGATAAACCGATTGCCGGCCTCCTCAAGGACCTCAAAGCGCGCGGGCTGTTGGATTCGACACTCGTCCTCTGGGGCGGTGAATTCGGCCGCACGCCCATGAGCGAGAAAGGCGATGGGCGCGATCACAATCCCACCGGCTTCACGATGTGGATGGCTGGTGGCGGCGTGAAAGGCGGGCAGGTGATCGGCGACACGGACGAGCTCGGATTGCACGCGGTCAATGACCGGCTTCACGTTCACGACCTCCATGCGACGATCCTATGGTTGATGGGCCTGGACCACACGCAGCTTATCTATCGGTATCAAGGCCGACCCGAGCGGCTCACACTCAATGAAGGCGAGCCGTTCAAGAAAATCGCGGCTTAACTAGGAAGGGAACTGTACTCTCGCGATTGGTTCAAGTTGCAGCAAGTGATCAATTCAATGTGCTTGGCCTCTACTTTTGAACGGGAGAAGGGTCATACCAACTGTTCGCCATCGACCGCTCCGCTCCCAAATCACAATTCCAAAATCCAAAATCTAATCCGGCCGGTCTCCCACTCCGAGAATGCTGCATGCCTGGATCACGTTCAGGCCCAGCTTCCGCGCTTGCGCCAGGACAGCCTCTGATTCGGCTCCAGGATTGAGCCAAAGCTCGTCGCATCCTCGCGCCGCGATCTCCGGCAAAACCTGTTCCACCACCGGCGGGGGCAAATAGACGCTGATTTTTTCCGGCCGCACGGGCACGTCGCGCACACTCTTGAACGCCCGCAGTCCTTCCACGTTCGTTTCCCTCGGGTTCACCGGGAAAACTGTATAACCCTGGCGCAAGAACGCGCGCACGGCTTTGTTGCCGAACTTTGCTCGATTATTGGAAGCCCCAATGATGGCGACAGTCTTCATAGCCGCTTAACTTGCTACGTCTTGATGCCGCCGTCCAATCCAGCCATGCCGATCGAACCAGATAAGACAACGATGAAGGTGCGGGCAGCTTACGGCGTAAGGATTTCCAGGTCCGGCGCAGCGTGAGCGAAATGGGATGGATTGCGCGTCACAATGCTCCGGGCGCCTTTGCGTCGAGCAAAGCTTGCATGCAGCGAATCGTAAATGCCGCCACCCATCACGCCACGACGCTGGGCTTCATTAATTGCTCTCTCATAATCTGCTAGCGCCAGGGCTTCGACGGCCAGCCTTGACTTCAGGGCCAAGGTCATTTCCGCCGCGGCGGAAACAGGCACTTTGTAAAAGCCGGTGAGTGTGGCAAACGTCTCAGCCAGGGCATGGGCATCAGTGAAAGCAGCCTCCGATTCGTCAACAGCTTCGCGACAAGCAGCATGTTCGGAGTGTTTCGCCAGCACCGCCCCCACCAGAATTCCCGTGTCCAGGAAGGTCATCGCTCGTAGTGACGCGACGCATCGACGGCTTCTGCCAGTGGAGTGGCGGGTACGTCCCCAGTCCACAGTTTCAGTCTACCGCGTTTGATGACTTTGCCCCGCGCGGACGGCTCCACCTCCAGCACGATTCGTCCAGGAGTTGCTGAGGCCTTCAGTCTTTGGCCGCGCGGAACGCCCGCGGCCCTGCGCAAGTCGCGAGGGAGAACGATCCGATTGGAGCGATCGAGCCGCACGATAGTTGTCATGCCACGAATATGGCGCGGTTATGGCGTAGTTTCAATACTGATTTTTCGATCATTATTCGGTGGGGAAAGGGCAGGGGGTCGTTATTTTGCCGGGGCCGCCATCCGCAAGGCGATCTCAGCCACGCGCTTGCCCACGCCGCGCACGGTGTTGAGGCTGCCTTCGTCTTTTCCCAACTCCTCGCCCTGCGACTGCATGGTGCCGCCCCAGTGGTCGCCCGGACTCCCATCCCCAACGAGGATCATTCCCTGGGAAAGCATAAACATGATCAGTTGCTGCAGGATCAGTTCCACACCGGTGTTGCGGCCGGCGCCAACGGCGATGGCGCCGCCCACTTTGTTTTTCAGCGGGAAACCGTGTTGCCGAAAGTCGAGCATTCTCTCGAAGAGCTGTTTCAGGGGCGATGAGACGATTCCCATATAAACGGGCGAACACATCAGGACGCCGAAGACGTCCGGAGCCACCAATTTTTCGCGCAGAGCGGGGAAATCATCCGGCCGATCGGAACTTTTTGAACCGACCGCTATGTAGGGGTCAAGGTTAAGCCCCGAAAGCTCGATAAGTTCCGTGGCGATGGCCGGACTGACTGTTTTGGCAGATTCCAGGGCGAGGTTCATTGCTTTGAAAGTGGATTTGCCCTTTCGCAGGCTGCCGACAAGGCCGACGATTTTCACAGAGCCTGGAGCGGCTGCGGCCGCGTTGGTTAGAGAGGGAAGAGCGGCCACCGAGGCGGCCGCTGCACCAAGGAACAGACGGCGGTTCATATTGTTCATAAAGAATTGTTCGCGTGTCTGCTGGCAGGATGGAGGATGAGCACGCGCGCTTCAATGCGGAATGCAAAGAAGGTTGAGGGTTGAGGGTTGAAGGTTGGAAGGGCTTCAACCCCTGGCTTTCCGGACCCCCAACCGCTTCATCTTTGAGACCAGAGTCGTTGGCTTGATCTTTAACAGCGCGGCCGCGCCATCCGCGCCATAGATTTTCCCACTGCTTCGCTCCAGCGCTTTGGATACGATCGCCCGCTCTCGCGACACCAGTTCATCAAATGAAAGCTCCTCGTCCTCCGCGACCTCCGAATTCGCCGTCCTGACGGCCGGTGGTCCGTTGCGAGCGGCGCGCCCCGGCAGGTCGAACTGCAGGTGGCCGCCCCGCGACAGGATGACCGCACGCTCGACGACGTTCTGCAGCTCGCGAACATTGCCGGGCCAATCGTAGCCTTGCAGTTCCTGCAAATGGAGTTTGGTCAGGCGCGGGCGCGGCACGCCGAGGCGGCGGGCAGACTGTTTGATGTAATGATCCGCCAGCGCGCGCATGTCCTGCAATCGCTCGCGCAGCGGCGGCACTTCGATGGGAAAAACGCTGAGCCGGTAATACAGGTCGAGCCGGAACCGGCCTGCTTTGGCTTCGGCGAGCAAGTCGCGGTTGGTGGCCGCGATGATGCGCACCTGGACGGTGCGCGTGCGGTCATCGCCGACGCGTTCGAACTGTCCCTCTTGCAAAACGCGCAGTAGTTTGCTTTGCAGGTCGGGCGGAATTTCACCAATCTCATCGAGGAACAGCGTTCCGCCGTCGGCCAGCTCGAAGCGCCCTACGCGGTCCTTGATAGCACCGGTGAAGGCTCCACGCACGTGGCCGAAGAATTCGCTCTCGAACAACTCCTTCGGAACCGAGGCACAGTTCACGCGCACCAGCGGATGCTCCTTGCGCGCGCTCAAATCATGGATGGCGCGCGCGACCAATTCCTTGCCCGTGCCGGACTCGCCCAGGATCAGCACGTTCGCTTCAGTCGGAGCCACCGTCGCGATTTGCGCCAGAACCTTCTGAATCGCCGGGCTCTGGCCGACGATGTCTCCGAAGTTCTCCCGAACTTCGTCGTGAAAAAATTCATTTTCCCATTCCAGGCATTTCTGTCGCTTGAGACAATTGAATGCCAGGACTGTGCCGCCAATTTCGCCCTGGGCATTCCGGTAGGGCGTCGTCTTGATTCGCACCCAGTGCAATTGCCCGTCCTTACGCTTGATCTCGACTTCGAAACATTCGGTCTTGCCCAGCACAGGGTGGGTCGAGGAGCAATCCGGCTGCGGTGGCCGCCCGTCCGGCGACAGCAGTTCATAGCCGACTTGCCCAAGCAGCTCCTCGGTTGCGTAGCCGGTAATTTCACTCGCCAGCCGGTTGGCGTAAAAAATTCGGTGATCTGCCCCAACGAGGATGACGCCCTCAGAGAGAGATTCGAGAACTGTGCGATAGAAAATTTCCGGCTCCGCCCGCAAATTCGGAGGAAGGCTGTCAATCGTTTGGGTGTCAGGCGGCATCACGGGAACTATTCCTCAACAACCGGACCGGCGCAACGTGCCGTCGTTGTTTTTGCAACGAACCACCGTTGATCACGAGAAAGCGTTGCGAAACTGATGACCACTGCTGTACGGTCCCTTACCGCGCATTTCTCTCAGGCACAGCCGTTTAGTGGGATCCCTGCCGTCTCACCGACACTCTGGCACACATCCAGCGTTAGGCTTCTGTAGAAGCGAAATGCTGATGGGTTCAAATGAAGACGAATGCAATCCATCGTAACCAATTTCCTAAGCACAGCAGAAACTTCGGTGCGAGCTTGAATGGAAAGATACTCGTATGAGCATGGTGCGCGCTACATTACTCCGGCCGCAGTATTCGGCGAAGAGCACTGTCAAGCCGATCAATTTTTTTTGTGCCGCGCCCGAGGCGGAAGCGGTCTATCTGATGGGTGATTTCAACGACTGGAGTCCGAGCTCGCATCCGATGGAATGGCGAAAGGACGGCTGGTGGTCGCTGCAGGTTCCCTTGAGCCATGGGCACCACGAATATCTTTTCCTTATTGATGGCGTGCCCACTCTTGACCCGCACGCGACCGGCATGACCCACAATGCGCGGTATGACAGAGTTTCACTTATCGCGGTCAGTTGAAAGGGTTCATATGAACGCGTTTTTGCCAGACGAAACCCGCATCGGCCAGGTGCACCTGCGCACTAGCGAGCTTGAACGCGCGCTGGGTTTTTACTGCGGCATGCTCGGCCTGCGCGTCGCAAACCGGACCCAACGAAAGGCAACTCTTTCCGCAACAGGCAGCGGTCCAGCTCTGCTCGTCCTGAGCGAAACCCCGGACGCCGAGCCACGCCCGCAGCAAGTGACCGGCCTTTACCATTTGGCCATTCGGTTTCCGACCCGGCACGACCTTGCCCATGCTCTACAGCGGCTGATCCGGGCCGGGTATCCAATCGAGGGCTCTTCAGACCACCGGGTCAGCGAAGCGATCTATCTGAGCGATCCGGAGGACAACGGCGTCGAGCTCTATGCGGATCGCCCGCGCGCACAATGGAGATGGCGGGATGGTCAGGTGGCCAGGACGACCGAACCCTTGAACCTGGACAACCTGCTTGACTCGACCAAGGGTGGGCCCATGCCCGCGCATGTTCCGCCGCACACTGAACTCGGCCACATTCATCTGCATGTCGCCGACCTCGCCGCCGCGGAGCGGTTCTACCATGAATACCTCGGCCTGGCGGTGACCCAGCGTTCGTATCCGGGGGCATTGTTCTTTTCCGCGGGCGGTTACCATCATCATCTGGCCGTCAATACGTGGGCCGGCGACCTTCCAGCGCCGCCCAACAGCGTCGGCCTGGTCTCGTATCGGCTCGAAGTTTCTGAACCGGAAATCCTTTATTGTCTTCGTAACCGCGCGCCACTTGCCGGCAACAAGACCACGACCGAATTCGGGGAGAATGGCTCGGAAATCCTGCGGATTCGCGATCCGAACGGCCATTGGCTGGAAGTCAGCCATGTTGCAACTCAGCGACAACGAGCGAACTTACGTCATCGCTCAGAACCAACATTCAAGCACAACCGTCAACCCGTCATCTCAAATCGAACATGAAAACGAGAATTGAAACCAACCGGGCTCGTTACAGAACAAATTCCAATGGGCGGCGAAGCAGCCACAAACGAGCCGTAAGGCCCCGCGTTTCCGAACTTGCCGCTCCCGACCTGACCCAGCGGCCGCCCCGCAGCCCCCGCTGTCGCCTCGGCGGCTACGCGCTCCTGCCGCGGATGCTCGACAAAGGCCGCGCGATGCTGGCCGGGACAAACGGCGAGTATCACTTCAACTGCCCGCTGGACAAACGCTTCCTAAGTTTGGTGGGCATCGACCCGGAAAAACTCCTCGTTGAGTTAAAGAAAAACAAAGGTGATGGCGAAATCCTGGAATGGATTGAAACGAAAGCAAAACACAAACGCTCGCCTTGGGAAATCCAGCAGTGGAGCGATTACATCGATCGTCGCGGCCCGGACAGCGATGCCGAGACACTCCAGTTCTTCGCCGACTACGTCGCTAAACACACGAAAACACGCGAAGACATCAAGACCTGGACCGATCTGCTGGAACTGGATGATTTTGTCAGCTTCGGCGGCAAGGCCTAATCCAATTTGGGATTTTCAATTTTAGATTTTGGATTTCCCGGCCAGGAGCCCTTCCCGCGGCGCGGGATCGGTTCCTACCATTGGAGCGATTTTTCAAACATGTTCAGATTGCCTATCTGCTGCTCACCATAGCATGAAACAGCTCACGGAACGCTCGCTCCTGCTTCTGCTAGCGGCCGCGCAGTTCACGCACATCGTGGATTTCATGATCCTGATGCCGCTTGGACCGCAGCTCATGCGCGTGCTGCAAATCGGCCCGGGAAAATTCAGCGCTCTGGTCGGGGCTTACACCATCAGTTCCGGGGTCGTGGGGCTTCTGGCCGCGCCCTTCATTGACCGTTTCGATCGGCGAAAGCTTTTGCTCTTCGCCTACGGTGGATTCATCGCGGGCACGCTGGCGTGCGCGTTGTCGCAAACTGCGGCGGCGTTGCTCGCCGCGCGCGCTGCGAGCGGTGCGTTTGGCGGACTTTCGATCTCAATGGTGATGTCCATCATTGGCGACGTAGTGCCGGCAGAGCGTCGTGCAGCCGGCATGGGCATTGTGATGACCGCCTTTTCGGCGGCCGCCGCACTCGGCGTTCCATTCGGACTTCAGCTCGCTCAGCATTTTCGCTGGGAAGCGCCGTTCTTCATGCTGGCGGGAATCGCCGCCATCGTCTGGACGATTGCATTCCTTCGTCTGCCTCCCGTTCGGGGGCATTTGGACAGCGGCCACGCGGTGCGGGCATTCGAGGAATTGCTGCGCGACGCCAACGCCGGCCGCGGTCTGCTCTTTATGTCTGCGATGGTTTTCGGGCACTTCGCCGTCATCCCGTTATTGTCCCCCTACCTGGTTTACAACGTCGGCCTCCCGGAACGCGATTTATTCCTGGTCTATTTCATCGGCGGCGTGCTGACGGTTTTCACCGCGCCGCGCATTGGCAAACTGGCCGATCAGCATGGCCGCTTTCCCGTCTTCTTCGTCTTGGTCGCCGTGGCTTCCATCGTCACCCTGTTCGTCACCAATTCCGGCCCGCTGCCTGTGGCTGCGGTGCTGGTTTCGGGCAGCGCGTTCTTTGTCTTCGCCAGCGGACGCTTCGTCCCCGCGCAGGCGATCATGACGCTGGCCGTGCCGGCCTCGCGACGAGGCGCCTTCATGAGCTTGAGCGGTTGCGCGCGCGACGTGGCGATGGGCCTCGCGTCGGGCCTGGGCGGCTGGCTGGTGACCAAAGCGCCCTCGGGTCAGTTGGAAAATTTCCACTGGCTCGGCTGGATTGCCGTGTCGGCCGGCGCGCTCAGCATCTGGCTTGCCAGAGGCGTCCACGTCAACGACGTCGTCGCGCCGATTCCACCGCAGACCGAACCGGACGGACCTCGGCCCGCCACTGGGCGACAAAAATTTCCACTCAATTCTCAACTCTCAACCGAAAACTGAAAATGAAAGCGACCATTGAAATTAACGAAACGAACTTCGAGAAAGAAGTTCTCCAATCCACCCAACCTGTCCTGGTGGACTTCTGGGCCGAATGGTGCGGACCGTGCAAAATGCTCGCACCGGTCCTGGACGAAATCGCCAATGAACAAGGCGGCCGAATCAAGATCGGCAAAGTCAACTTGGACGAAAATCCCGCGCTCGCGGGCCGTTTCGGCATCCGCTCCATTCCCACCTTGCTCTATTTCGCCGGTGGCCAGTTACGCAATCAAATCGTCGGCGCGGTGAGCAAGAAAAGGATTCTGAGCGAACTCGACGCGCTCGCTCTGGCGGCCTGATTTCAACCGAGGTTCAACCGAAATGAAACTTCCGAGAACGCAATTAGCAACATGACAAAACACAATGAAAACGAACAATCACAATAACAACAAACTCTCCGGCCGAGTCGCCATCGTCACCGGCGCCTCGAAAGGCATTGGCGCCTCCATTGCCAAACATCTGGCCGCCGAAGGAGCCTCGGTCGTCGTTAACTACGCCTCCAGCAAGACCGGCGCGGACAAGGTCGTCAGTGAAATCATTGTCCAGGGTGGCAAGGCCATTGCTCTGCAGGCGAACATGGCCAAAAAGGCGGACATCGAACGCCTGTTTGGGCAAACGAAGAAGGCCTTTGGCCGGCTCGATGTGCTGGTAAACAACGCGGGCGTCTATGAATTTCTCCCGCTGGAAAACATCACCGAAGAACACTTCCATCGGCAATTCGACCTGAACGTCCTGGGCCTGATCCTGGCTTCACAGCAAGCGGCCAAAGAGTTCGCGTCCAACAGCAGCATTATCAACATCAGCTCCGTAGCCAGCACTTCCGCCCCGCCCGGCGGCTCGGTTTACAGCGCCACCAAAGCCGCCGTGGATGCCGTGACGAAGTCATTGGCCAAGGAACTCGGGCCTCGCAAAATCCGTGTCAACGCCATCAATCCCGGCATGGTGGAAACCGAGGGCGTCCATGCCGCCGGCCTCGCGGAAAGCGATTTCCGCAAACAGATCGAAGCTCAAACTCCACTGGGCCGGATAGGCCAACCGGAGGACGTGGCCACAGTGGCTGCGTTCCTCGCCTCCGACGATTCCGCCTGGATCACGGGCGAAACCTTCCACGTCGCCGGCGGCTATAGATGATCGTGCCCTGATCCATCTCCGCACCCCGAAGGCGGTGCAGGATACGAGCCCAGGGTTGGGCCGCACTCAACCTGTCGCGGCCCTACCCTGGGAAAACCGCATCCCCCGGATCCACCCTGTCCTCCTCTGGAGGAGATGCGAAGGGGAGAGGAGGGACCGAATGAATTTCAGCTCAGCGCTCCACTCATCCGTACTACAATGACACAAATCGTTGTTTTCTTGGCAAAGAATTAGCCGCAAGCAAACGTAAGCTTCCAGAAATGAACTACTCATTGTGATCACTGCGGATCTCATTGACTGTGGTTGCGGCGCCAGCCGCGCTAGGTTCATCTGAGTTCATCTGTGGTTAGAATGATTTTGTTATGGCTCCGCCGCCCCGAGCCTTCGCATTACGGTTCTGATTAGCGAAAATTCGTGAAATTCGTGTCTAAAGCGTTTCAATAAAAACTATAGCCATTTGGGAAGGGGTGTGCTAGGCTCTGTGCATGCGAACCACTTCCCTCGATCTGCGTGAACGGGTCCTTGCGGCTTACGACAATGATGAGG
>JACXTT010000745.1_pt1 | contig 55696 bp, 44 predicted proteins | sample 9270951 | NCBI WGS metagenome assembly JACXTT01 (sample SAMN15532306, study PRJNA645909) | rock metagenome | isolation source: weathered quartz diorite | place: Puerto Rico | collected 2017-06-21
AACTACTTCGTTAATCTCACTGGCGTGAGCAATGCCCAAACGATCACCGTGAGCCTAACGAACGTGCACGACTCAGCCGGAAACATCAGCAGTGTCGTTAACAGTTCAATGGGTGTGCTCCTCGGTGATGTCAACGCCAGTCGTCGGGTAGATGCGGCCGATGTGTCTCTAGTCAGGCAACAAACGCTTCAGCCGATCGATTCTTCCAACTTCCGAGAAGACGTTAACGCCAGCGGTCGCATCGATGCGGCGGATGTCTCCATCGCGCGACAGCAGACGTTGACATCGTTGCCGTAGCTGCAATAGGAAGTTGAGGGTTGACGGTTGCTTGCCGAGCCGTAGTCCCGCGCCTGCGGGACGAAGGCTGAGAGTTGAGATGGCCAGAAGTCGGCCGGCCGAGCTTGCCTGCTCTCGAACGCTTTCGGGGAAGCTTCTTCGTTCCCTTCGTTGCCGTCTGCCCCTGGCTCGCGAATCGTTTCCGAGTTAGTTTTTTTGCGAGGACGGTAGATTTTCAACAGAAGAAAACTCCGAAAAGATTCGCGAGCGGGCGAAGTAAACGAAGGCTTTGTTCGGAAGTTTCCGAAACCCTTGGTTATATTCGTTTCCTTCTGTGAAATTTGCTCAACGACTGTAAAACAAAAGATGTGAATGCGAGTGGGCTTGTTGACTCGGGCGACGTGTTCCTGGTGCGGCAGCAGAGTGGTCAGACCGCAAACGCCTCCAACTTCCGAGAAGATGTGAACACGAGCGGTCGCATTGATACCGGTGATGTTACGGTGACCAGGAATGCCACGGTGACGGTGTTGCCCTAGAGCAAAGACTGGCAGTTTTCATCTTCTCTTGTCTCGACGATGAAGAGCGCCAAGAGCACCGCCACAGAGAGAATCGCAATCGCCAGGCTGCCGTAAACAGTAACGGGGGGCGCAGAATTTTCCGGCTTCTGTGGTGGCCCGCGCGTCGCACGCGACGCTGCTATGGTGGCAGCCGGCACGGCTGTCGCGCCACAGAAGATTGTTGGGATTGGTATGGAAAAAATCGTTGGCACACTCCATAATCGGAGCGTCCTCCCCTGTTATGCAGAAGACCTCCCTTGCCGAGTCCGGTTTTGCCAACACGTGTAACCTCCTGCTCCTCCTGTTCTGCTCAGGTGCGGTTAGCCTTCACCTTGAAGAACGAAAGATCCTGTCCCATGTCGAAATCCGGTAGCTTTAGCCCGCGCGGCTTTCTCTCTATTGCTTCTTGCCTGGCACTGCTCGCGTCGGTTGGTTCCCTTAGGGCTGCCGGTTGGTCGATCGTCTCTTCTCCTACGATCACCACGTCCACGCACCTCAACGCGGTGACCTGCAATTCGACGTCCGATTGTTGGGCGGTCGGTTACGGTACCGGCGGCGATCAGACAGTCATCGAACACTGGGATGGCAGCTCCTGGTCAATCGTTGGCTCGCCCAACAATGCCATGACGGGTCGCTTGAGCGGCGTGACTTGCAATTCGGCCTCCGATTGCTGGGCTGTTGGGACGCTGATTGAGCACTGGAATGGAACTTCGTGGTCGATCGTTAGCTCGCCCAGCACCTCCGGATACACCACTCTTAATAGCGTGGCCTGCGCTTCGGCAACGGATTGCTGGGCCGTAGGTGATTCCTTTAGCAGCCCGCAAGACACGTTGATCATCGAGCACTGGAATGGAACTTCGTGGTCGATCGTTAGCTCGCCCACGACCTCGGGAAACAACGCTCTCAATAGCGTGGCCTGCCCTTCGGCATTGGAATGTTGGGCTGTCGGCTGGGGTATTAACGGTGGCGGCGCTGCACAAACGCTGATTGAGAAGTGGAACGGTACGTCCTGGACGATTGCAACTTCTGCCAACACCAGCCCTTCGCAGAGCAACGAACTCTATGGCGTGACCTGCAATTCGGCTACGGATTGCTGGGCCGTGGGCGACGGTGGTAACATCGACACGTTGACGGAACACTGGGATGGCAGCTCCTGGTCGATCGTTAGCTCGCCCGACGGCAGCAACTCGTACAGTAACTACCTTACTAGCGTGGCCTGTAATTCGGCTACGGATTGCTGGGCCAGCGGTGATTACTTTAACGGCGACTACCGGACTCTAACCGAGCACTGGGATGGCGGTTCCTGGTCGGTCGTTAGCTCGCCCAACTATGGCAGGTCGGCTGACGGGTTGAACGGGGTGACTTGCAGTTCGAGGTCCGATTGCTGGGCGGTGGGTGGTTTGAATGATAATGGGGTCTCGGAGGTCCTCATCGAGCACTGGAATGGAACCTCCTGGGTCATCGCGACAACCTTGAATGTGCTCAATGGCGCTATGTGTAATTCGGCTACGGATTGCTGGGCCGTCGGCTATTATGACGGCGGTGCCGGTGGAGTTCCGCAGACCCTGGCCGAACACTGGGATGGAACCTGGTGGTCAATTGTCATGTCGCCCGACACCAGCAATTCGCAGAACAACTACCTCAATAGTGTAGCCTGCTCTTCGGCCTCCAATTGCTGGTCCGTTGGCTATTATGTAAATGGCAGCGGAGTCTCTCAGACGCTGATCGAGCAGTGGAACGGGAATGCGTGGTCGATTGTCAGTGGCTCGCCCAACAACGGCACGCGCAATAATGTCCTGACCGGCGTGACCTGCGCTTCGACCTCGGAATGTTGGGCTGCTGGCTACTACCTTAACAGCAGCGGCATTTCGCAAACGCTTATTGAGAAGTGGGACGGAACGTCATGGACGATTGCGACCTCGGCCAACGCCAACGCGTCGCAGAACAACGAACTCAATGGTGTCACCTGCACTTCGGCGATGGATTGCTGGGCCGTTGGTTATTATGGTGGCAGCAGCGCGGAACAAACGTTGATTGAGCACTGGGATGGCAGCTTCTGGTCAATCGTCGGTTCGCCCAACAATGGCGCGTCGCAGAACAAACTCAACGGCGTGACCTGCACTTCGACCTCGAATTGCTGGGCCGTCGGCCACTACGTAAATGGCAGCGGCGTTGTCCAGACGTTGATCGAGCAATGGAACGGGAGCGTGTGGTCGATTGTCAGTGGCTCGCCCAACAACGGCGCCTTAAATAATATCCTCACCGGTGTCACCTGCGCCTCTGCCACGGAATGCTGGGCCGTGGGCAACTATGCGAACAATAGCGGTTTTCAGCAGACCTTGATCGAGCTGTGGGATGGGAGTTCCTGGACGCTTGCCACCTCGCCCAACCGCAGCGTTTCACAAAATAACTACCTGAACGGGGTCACTTGCGCCTCAGCCACCGAATGCTGGGCCGTGGGCACGAACTTTAACAGCCTTGTCAACCAGGCCCTGATCGAGGAATACAGCCCGATCATGCCGCCCCTGACCAGCGTGGTCTCGGAGATGCCTCACGGCCCCGCCGGTCCTCTTGACGTCGGCTTACCACTGACCATGCCGTTTGGGATCGAATGCCGGAGTAGCACGTCAATGGGGAGCGGCAATTACACCGTCATCTTTACCTTTACCAACGAGCTAACGAGTGTTGGGAGCGTAAGCGTGACCGGCCATAACCCGGCGAGCGGCATGGGAACCGTGAAGACGAGCGGATACGGATCTTTCACCAACCAGTACACCGTGAACCTGACCGGTGTGACCAATGCGCAGTATGTCACCCTGGCATTAAACAATGTGCTCGATTCCGAGAATAACAGCGGCAGCGTTTCGGTAACGATGGGTGTATTGGTAGGCGATGTGAATGCCAGCGGTCGAGTGGACGCAGCAGATGTGTCGCTGGTGAGGCAGCAAACGCTTCAACCTGTCACCACGTCTAACTTCCGCGAAGATATTAACACCAGCGGTCGCATCGATGCGGCAGATGTTTCCATCGCGCGCCAACAAACGCTGACGTCACTGCCGTAGCTGCAAGCGAAAGTTGAGAGGTGATGGTTGATCCGCCTTCGCGCGAGGCTTCGGCGCGACAGGTAGTTGAGGGTTGAAGGTGGGCAGAGCTTTCTTAGCTGTGGTGCAGAGGCGCGTGGATGCCGAGCCGTAACTATGTGAAGGCTGGTTCGCACGCGCAGACAATCGATTCGAGACCGCATTCCATGCGGCTGAGGACAGCCGCCTCTACAATGCCTGGCCGCGACTAATCACGAATACAAATATTCGTCGTGATATTCGCGTTGCGGCGCGAACTGGACACTTTCGTTTCCGATTTCTGGATACTCGAAGATTTTGCCTTCGTAATTGCGGATCACGATTTTTTCGTTGTCGTGATAGAGGATGTAGCCGGGATTGATCGGGACTTTGCCGCCGCCGCCGGGGGCATCGATAACGAATTGTGGGACAGCGTAGCCGGTGGTGTGACCGCGCAAGCCTTCGATGATTTCGATGCCTTTCGCGACCGGGGTGCGCAGATGCGACGAGCCGTTGATCAGGTCGCACTGGTAGAGGTAATACGGACGGACGCGGCAGATGAGGAGTTTGTGTACGAGCGTTTTCATCGTCTCGAGATCATCGTTCACGCCGGCGAGCAACACGCTTTGGTTGCCTAAGGGGATGCCTGCATTAGCGAGACGCTCGAGCGCTTCGTTTACTTCAATCGTCAGCTCGCGCGGATGATTGACGTGCACGCTCATCCAGAGCGGATGGTACTTGGCCAACATGGCGCAAAGCTCCGCCGTGATTCGCTGCGGCAGAAAAATCGGTACTCGCGTTCCGATACGCAGAAACTCGATGTGCGGAATCGCTCGTAGCCGCGAAAGTAGCTTGTCGATTTTATCGTCGCTGAAAATCAGCGCGTCGCCCCCGCTCAGCAGCACGTCGCGCACTTCAGTGTGTTGTTCGAGATAGCGAAAGGCTTCTTCAAAATCAGTATGCAATTCCTGGTCGCCGACTCCGCTGACCACGCGGCTACGGGTGCAATAACGGCAGTAGGCAGCGCACCGATCGGTCACGAGAAACAAGACGCGATCGGGATATCGATGGACCAATCCCGGAACCGGCATATGCGAGTCTTCGCCACACGGGTCGGCCATGTCGTAGGGCGAGGTCCATGTCTCTTCAACCCGCGGAATGACCTGCCGTCGGATCGGATCGTCCGGATTGCTGCGCGGGATCAAGTTGAAAAAATGCGGCGTGACGGCGAGTGCTAACTTGTCGCCCGAGAGCAAAACACCGCTGCGTTCTTCCTCACCAAGCTCGAGATGTTGTTCGAGCTGGGCGAGCGAATTTACTCGGTTTTTGAGTTGCCATTTCCAATCGTTCCAGAGTTCGGGCGCAATTCCGCCGCTGCCCGACCAATATCCAGGCGCGTGCGAAACGAACTCTTTCCCGTCGCCATTCCCTGCGGCAAAAGCATGCATTGTGGTGTTGAGAAGGAAAGGTCGACATCCCTAAGAATCGTGTCAACGCAGGCACCGAAAAGTGCGAAACGAACGTTGATGCGCCTCCGCTTGGTTGGAAAGCCTAAGCGGAGCTTTGCAATCACAGCTCCCACTGTGGTGGCAGCCGTCCTCGGCTGCTTGCACCGAATCCGACGGAAGCGTTTCAACAAAGCTCTGACAGAACCGGAATCAGCCCGCCTTTTGCCAAGCGTCGCGCGGAATTCCGACTAACTGCCCATTCTCCATCACATTCCCAGTCAAGAGGTCGCGGTAGTAATCCGTCCACCCAACAGTCTCTGAGCGTTTGTAGCCGTGGGCTTCAGCGCCGTCCGCATCTGGCGTCGGCATCGCGTGGCCCTGCTTCACAAAATGATGACAAACACCATGCAGCCATTCATGCAGCCACACCTCACCCGGCGCTTCGCGGTGCCAGGACGATGAAGGCGCATTCCCAACCACGGCGTAGGTTGCGCGGCTGCTCCAATCGCTCGCAGCCATTCCCAGTCCCCAACCGCGGCATGGAACCGCTGTGCGTTTTTGAGAGTCGTTCTGCGGCCAAAAAATAAAAATCGACCTGTAAGAACCCGCTGGTGCAAACCTGTCCAACTCACGGCGCGTATCATCGGGTGATGGCCAAAAGAAGGCTCCCCGCTCCCTGGTCAGTGACCTCAAAACGCCATCAACCTCTACGATGTTGTGCTCAACGCGGGCCGCACCGACTGTTAGCTCGGCGATCAATTGCGGAAACGCGCCAAACGATTCAACCGCATCTGCTATCTCTAATTTGGTCGCAACATGATGGAAGCGGCGCCTTCGCCAACGTTCGTAACTCAAGCGAACATCAAGTTCGCAATAAACGATGAGCAACGCCTTCCAAATCGCCACCACTCCTATTTAACCGAAACGAGCGTTCCAATTGGGATTTCGTCAAAAAATTTCCGGGCAACATCAGCCGGCAACCGAATGCAGCCGTGCGACGCGGGGTAGTGCGGCACCATGCCTTCGTGCATTCCGAAATCGAGGCAGCTCAGACGCATAAAGTACGGCATCTCCACCTTGTAAATTGTCGACCTGTGGTTGCGTTCCTTGTCGGTGATGACGTATTCGCCGATGCGTGTCGAATAGCCGCTGCGTCCGGTCGAACAGACTGAACTGAACACCGGAATGCCATCTTTGAGGAGCGAAACGTGCTGGGAAGCGAGGGAGATTTCGATGCGCAATTGCTCGGGTGGTGGCCCGCTCCCGAGAAGAATTTGGGTGCAACGCCACTGCCCGGTTTGGGCGGCGAGATAAAGCGCAAGCATCTTGTAGCGCCCGGTGATTCGGTCGCGATCAGCGCCCGCATCGAGCAACGCCTGGACAAATTCAGGCTGGCCAAGCCCGGCAGCCAGCATCAAGGCCGTTACGTCTTTGTCATTATCGATGTAATTGCGCAGGCCTTTCGCTGGGAGAATTCCCAGGAACTCCTTATCATAATGCGGCGGAAGAGTGATGTTCGGATCCGCGCCACACTCAAGAAGTGTCTTGAACAACTGGGCATCGTGTGACGCTATGGCGTAGGCAAGAAGCGGCACATTTTTTCCTTCGGGCGTTGGCGGTGCGGCGTGTTTTTTCAACAGCAATCCCACTAAATCTCGATCGCCCAACGAGAGTGCTGCGCTCAGCGCCCGACGGGTGGTGTCGGTCCAATTCTGCATCGGCGGAAGGCGTTCCGCGATCGCGTTAATGATTCTTTCGTCGCCAGTGTCAAGCGCCAGCTCGAGCAGCGCGCCACTGTTCGCTTCCAGAACCGGCATGACCGAGAGAAGCAGATTGACTGCCCCGGTTTTTCTCGAAGCAATCGCGTAGTACAAGGCCGAGCGTCCATCTCGGTCCGTCGCTTCGAGATTCCGCGCGCGGCCAATAAACTCGCGCATCATGTCGATCTTCCCTTGCATCGCCGCGACGATCAGAGGCGTGAGTTTATAGTCGTCAGCTAAATCGACTCTCGCACCTGCGTCCAGCAACCGGCGAACGGTCGCCCAATCCTCTTGCAGGGCCGCCGCCAGGATCAACGGACGATTCTGGGCGCCGCGCGCGTTCGGATCGAAATGTTCGCCAAGATAGAAATCGATCAGCGACGTGCGATGCGCAGCGATGGCGTGAACAAATTGGTCCGCTGAAACGGGGCTGGGAACTAGCGGTTCGGGTCCGAGGGGCCCGCCTCCCAAAAGCAACAGGATTACCCCTGTGACCGCCACTATTTCAAGCCTGGATCCGCCCATGAACAGCTTATAAAGTTGAACAGAATTGATGGTACAGCCCGCGTCAAGCATCTGGCGGTGAAACGGCCTGCCAATCGATTGCGCACTCGCGTTGGACTCGTCTGGTTGAACGTAGCAAGTTTAATGCTGTCCAAATCCAAACCTATGCGCTTGTTGTCGATTTTGATCCTATTTTTGGCTGGCACCATCCCCTCGGTCTTCCCCACTGCGGCTGAAGTCGTGCCCACGCCGACGGTGCCCCCGAATGCTTTCGGGGCTGAACAGGGCAAGGATGTCGTTCACGCGCTCAATAATGCTTTCGCCAAGGTTTTCGAAACCGTCGCGCCCAGCGTGGTGATCATCGAAGTGTCCAAAAAGAATGAAGGCAACGAAGGCCCGGCTTTCGAGGATTTCTTCTTCCAAGTCCCGCCGGATGAAAGCAGGCCGCGACGAAGTCAGCGAAATCTTGAACCGATTCAGAGCGAAGGGTCAGGGTTCGTCGCCAGGTCTGACGGCTATATTTTTACGAATTTTCATGTGGTTGAGGGCGCGGACAAAATCGAGGTAAAATTAAGGGATGGTCGAGAGTTTCCGGCAAAAGTTGTCGGCACAGACGAGAAGACCGACATCGCGGTGATCAAGATTGAAGCAAAAGATCTCCCGGTCGTTCAGTTGGGCGACAGCGACGCCCTGCGGGTGGGCGAATTTGCGTTTGCGATCGGCGCACCATTCAAGCTGGATTACACTTTCACCTACGGCGTGATCAGCGGCAAAGGCCGGAGCAAATTATTCGCGAGCAACGGCTACTCTATCTCAGACTACATTCAGACCGACGCCGCGATTAACCCCGGCAACAGCGGAGGCCCTCTTTGCGATATCGACGGAAGGGTCATCGGCATGAACACGCTCATTCACGGATTAAATCGGGGGCTTGGTTTCGCCATTCCGATCAACATGGCGAAGGAGGTTGGGGGAGAGCTTATCGCCGGTCACAAAATTGTGCGCCCTTGGATCGGCGTCGGAATCGAAACACTCGGCGACAACACGTCGATCCGCAGTTTGTTTCAAGGTATCGAAAAGGGTGTGGTTGTCCGAACAATCAACGCCGATGCGCCGGCGAGCAAAAGCGATCTGCGTCCATTTGATGTCATCACCGCGGTGGACGGCGCAGCCGTCACGACCGATTCGCAATTACAACACGAGATTTTGAAAAAGAGAGTGGGGCAAAAACTCGAACTGACCATCTGGCGCAAGGGGCAAACGATTAAAATTGCAGTGACGACCGGCGAATTGCCTAACGAAATCGCGCGGACATCAAATGATGCGCTGCCGGCGCCGAACCAGCCTCGTGAGGACGAGGTTGGAAAATTTGGATTACAGACCCAGGATTTAAGCAAGGAAGTCGCTGAGCGCCTTCATCTCGCCGTTCGACAAGGCGTCATTGTCACCGATGTAGCGGACAACAGCATCGCTGCGGAGGCAGGGTTGGAACGCGAAGATGTCATCACCGAGGTGGACGGCAAGCCCGTTACCAACATGAAGTCGTTTCGCGACGCGCTCAATAAGGCCGATCCGAAACGCGGCGTGCTTCTCTATATCGATCGCAAAGGCAGCAAAACGTTCGCCGTATTGAAAGTTGGCGGTCCCGAACGGCCTAATGATGACCGTTAGAATGTTACGCCCACGAAACACACGAACGACGCGAAAAATTCCGGAAACATCTATCGTTGTGCCGCGGTCGTTGACCGCGGCACGCGTTCTATCTGAACCTGTTTTGTTTTTGCGCCCTGCGTCGCCCTAGCTCAGCAAAGGCGGGGTCTGTTCGCGTGTTTACGTGGTTAGACTACGTCCTGCGGGTGCCGACGATTACAAGCACCACTCCACCCGCGAGGCAGACAGCGCCAAGCAGGGGTGGAAATGGAATCGTGTGTTCTTTCTCCTGGGTCGCCTGGATTGGGCCGATGTCGAGCACCTTCTCGCGTTTCGTGTAGGTGATACCACCATACACAAGTGAGATAATCCCAATAACGATGAGAACGATGCCGATAATTCCGGCTGGTTTCATAGCCGAAGAATTCTCGATTCTAGAGCGCCCGCCGGCCGGTGATCAATTGGACTATGAGAACAACGAGGGCGATGACGAGCAGCAGATGGATGAACGATCCAATGTGAACCACGAAGTGACCGAGCAGCCAGAGAATAACCAAAACAACAATTATAGTCCAAAGCATAGAAGTTCCTTTCTTTTACCCTACTTCGCACGCCAGCACGGATGTGCGCTTATCTAATTGTTTCTATCTGCCGATCTTGTCCACAACTGCGCGAAGATTCCAGCCGTTGGTTTCCAATTGCTGGCGGGCCGATTGATAGTCGCATTGCAGCAGTTCAGCCACCAGTCGTGTAGCCCGATCGCGCAGTTTGGTGCTCGACGCGTGGAGATCGATCATCAGGTTGCCACGCACTTTGCCTAGCGAAACCATTGCGCCAGTGCTGATGAGGTTGAGCGCAACCTTGGTCGCAGTTCCAGCTTTTAACCTGGTCGAGCCGGTCAGGATTTCAGGACCGACTGCTAGCGTGATCACGAGGTCGGGATGCGTCGCTGTAGAGGCAGCCGTGTCGGCTGCACGCTGGGCACCTGCGGGCGACACGCCCGCCGCTACAGCTACAGCCGGATTGCAGCCCAGCAGGATCGTTTTCGCACCTAACGACTTTGCCCGTTCCAACGCGCCGACCACAAATGGCGTCCGGCCACTCGCAGTTATCCCGATGACCACATCGACGTCTTTGACCCCACGCTGATCCAGCGCCAGCGCGCCTGCGCTTTCTTCGTCTTCAACGCCCTCCACACTGCGTGAGAGCGCGGTGACCCCGCCGGCAATAATTCCCTGCACAAGTTCGGGAGACGCGCCAAAGGTTGGCGGAATTTCACATGCGTCAAGCATGCCAATGCGGCCACTGCTTCCAGCCCCGACATAGAACAAACGCCCGCCTTTACGAAGGGCACCGGAGACGATCTCGATCGCTCCGGCAAGATGGCCAACCTCACTGCGCAGAGCTTCGCCGACTGCTTTCTCTTCATCGACAAACAGCTCGGCGATTTCGCGCGCGCTCATCCGTTCCAAGTCTTCCGAGCGTGGATTGCGCTGCTCGGTAAGGGCAGCGGCCAGATTGTCGATCTTTTCGTCTGCAATTTTTTGGTGAAAAGGTTTCAGTTCACCCATCTCCGCCGCGAGCCAGGCGGCGCCCAGTTCAGGTGCACGCTCGGCATTGGCCACGCGCGCATCAGGCAGATTTTTCTTCAACCGGCGGCGAAACGTGTGGGTGTAGATTGAATCGCGGTAAAACAGTCCGCCCAGCAGCACGATCTTGGGCGCGAGCAAACGTAATCGCGACGCCACTGCTTCAGTGTATTCACACAATACCCGCGCCCCTTCCTCCAGAATTTCAATGACATGCGTGTCTCCATTAGCAGCCGCTTCGAAAACGACCGGCGCCAGCAATGCAATTTCCATCTTGTCGGCCGTTTGAGCCCAGCGCACCAATTCATCGAGATTGTTGAGTGAAAGGGCACGAAGAATTTTGGCGGCGAATTGCAGTTCGCCGCGGTGCAAATCGTACTCGCGGAGGATAAGTCGCAGTGCCTGGATCACGAGAAAATACGCCCCGCCGGCATCGCCAAGGATATGTCCCCAGCCGCCCGCCCTTTCGATCCTGTCGCCACGCCGGCCCGTAATCGAGGAGCCGCTCCCAGCATTCACGACAATTCCGTCGGCCGCTCCAAGTGCGGCGGCCAACCCGGAATCACGATCGTTGCCAACCACAATTTTCGCAGAAGGCCAGATCTCGGCGCACAGACGTAAAAGGGATTGTTGATCTTCTCCCAGCCCACAGCCGGCCAGAAAAATTCCGGCACGATCAATTTGCTTCGGCAAGACTGAAAAAATCGTACGCAGCCGCTCCGGTGGAGTCAGGCGAAAGTTCGATGGAGGCAATTTGCCTTGATCAATAATGCGCAGTTCATTCTCCTGGCGTTCCACCAACGCCCAGGCGGTTTTAGTGCCCCCGCCTTCGACCCCGAGAATCTTGTCGCCGGGTTCCACGATTCCTTATAGTTAGCTGGTTTCGTGCGAATTTGAAAGATGGATCAGCTCGGTGTGTTCTGGGGAGCACGTCCACAGTCAATCTTTGCCCACAAGTTCGCCCACCGCTATGATGCAACGATGGCGTCTGATCCGAAAGAAGCTGCCAAGCGGATCGCCCAACTGCGTCGCGAAATAAAGGAACACAATCGCCGTTATTACGAAGAGGCCGCTCCTACCGTCTCGGATCGCGCCTACGACCGGCTTTACGCCGAACTGGTCGATCTTGAAGCGCGTTTTCCCCGGCTCGTGACTCCGGAGTCGCCGACCCAGCGCGTCGGCGGCAAACCGCTCCAGGCTTTCGCGCAAATAGAACACCGAGTGTCGATGCTTAGTCTGGACAACACCTATTCCGAAGAAGAAGTCGCTAATTTTTATGCCCGGATTACCCGCCTTTTGCCTAACGAAAAGATTCCAGTTGTGATCGAGCCAAAGGTGGACGGTGTGGCGGTGTCGTTGCTTTACGAAAACGGCAACCTCAAATATGCCGCGACCCGCGGAGACGGTTCGATTGGCGACGACATCACGCAGAACATTCGCACCATTCGGTCAGTGCCGGAGCGGTTGCGCGGGGCAGCGCCGAAGATTTTGGAAGTGAGAGGCGAAGCCTTCATGGAGAAGGATGGTTTTGCCAAACTGAACCAGGAGCGGAGCAAGGCCGGTCTGCCACTGTTTGCCAATCCGAGAAATGCCGCCGCCGGCTCGCTCAAGCAACTCGATCCATCGCTTGTGGCCAGGCGGCCGCTCGGGATCATTTTTTACGGCACCGGTGCGACCGAAGGATTCGATGCTGATCTGCACTCGGAAGTTTTTTCCTTGTTTAAGAAACTGGGACTGCCGCACAGCGAGCGGTGGTGGCTGGCTGATTCGATGGAGGAAATTCTAAACGCGATTCGCGAGCTCGATAAGGTACGTAGCGGTTTTCCCTATCAAACCGATGGCGCAGTGGTGAAAGTGGATTCGTTCGGACAACGTGAGCGGCTCGGATTCACGGCCAAATCGCCCCGTTGGGCGATTGCTTACAAATACGCAGCTGAACGCGTGGAGACGCGTTTGCTCGACATCATCGTTCAGGTCGGACGAACCGGAATTCTTACGCCGGTCGCTGTGCTTGAGCCGGTAACGGTGAGCGGGAGCCGTGTTTCGCGGGCCACATTGCACAACGAGGACGAAATCAAACGAAAAGACATTCGCATTGGTGACGCAGTCGTGATCGAAAAAGCCGGTGAGGTAATTCCAGCGGTCGTCGAAGTGGTGAAATCAAAACGGCCGCGGAGCGCGAAACCGTTTCATTTTTTCGAACACGTTGGCGGGAGGTGCCCTGTTTGCGGCGGGCAGGTCCGGCGTGACCCGCAATTCGTTGCCTGGCGCTGCGAAAATCTTCAGTGCCCAGCGCAGACGACGCGACGGGTCGAATTCTTCGCCGCCCGCGGCGCCCTGGACATTGAGAGCGTAGGCGGAATTGTTGCGGACAAATTAGTCGAGCGCGGGCTGGTGCGTGAACCGCTCGATTTGTTCGAATTAAGAATCGAACAGCTCGCGAAATTGAATCTCGGCACGGGCGAAGGACCCCGTGTTTTCGGGGAGAAGAATGCGGTCAAGGCCGTCCGCGCGATTGAGCACGCGAAAACTTTGCCACTTTCGCGCTGGCTCTTCGCCCTCGCGATCCCCGAAGTCGGCAAAACGACCGCGACGCAGCTGGCTCGCTTTCACCAAAATATCGAAGATGTAGCTGACTCGACCTTGCTGCGTGACGTCCTGGATTATCACGAGAAGGAAAAGAACGAGCGCAAAGAGATCGCCGATCGCTTGATCAAGGCCGGTTTTGCTGAGCGCTCGAAGAGCAAAGTCGACAAGCAACGTGGCATCGTCACCGAGGTCGGGCCGGTGGTTGCGAAAAGCGTTCTCGATTTTTTTAAGTCGGAGGCAGGGAAGAAAATTCTCCGCCGCATGAAACAGCTTGGGATCAACCCAAAAACCGAAATGATTTCACCAAAAAAGGCGAAGGAACTCCCCTTGGCCGGAAAAACATTTGTCCTGACCGGCACTTTACCTTCGATGACACGGGATGAAGCGACCGCGCAAATCGAGGTTCTGGGCGGGCACGTGAGCAGCAGTGTGAGCAAGAACACCGATTACGTGCTGGCTGGCGCTGAACCAGGAAGCAAGATCGATAAAGCGAAGCAGCTTGACGTGAAGATTATCGACGAAGCTGCCTTCCGAAAAATGTTGTAACGGTCCCGCGGTCGCGGGATATCAACTCAGTGCAGCTGGGACTGGAGACTCAGTGGGATGGCCTGATTGATCATCGGCGGCGCGGCGAGCAACGGAGGACGTTTGCTGGCGGGATGGAAATCGGCCTGAATACCGAAGGTAAGCTTCTTGCCGCCGCGTGCGACGGTAATAGGAACTACGTCACCAGCGGTCAGGAAAAATGAAGCATCCAGGACGTCCTCCGGTTCGCGCACTCTTACCTTGCCGACCTGCAAAAGAATATCGCCTGGTCTCAATCCGGAGTCGGTTGCAGGCGTGGTCGTGGAAATCTCGGTTATCTCGGCGCGCGAACCTTCCACCTGCGCAGGCGCCTCGGTCACGTTCGCTCCGATCCAGCCGTGTCGCACTTCACCAAAGCGAACGAAATCGCGCCGGATTTTCTCAGCCGCCTCAACCGGTACAGCGTAGCAAGAAGAGCCATTCTCCAAACTGCTGACAACAATACCGACTACTTCGCCTTTCAAGTTCAGGAGCGGCGCCCCCATTTCTCCACGCTGGGTCGTGGCATTGACCCGCAAATGGGTCGTGGAGAAATAGCGACCGAGAAACTTATGGTCGAAGCCAGCGATCATGCCGAAGTTTGGTGTCTCGTCCAAATCGAGCGGAAATCCGATTGTGACGATAGGTGTCGCCACTTCCAGTTCTTCGGATTTTCCAATTGGCAGGCATGGAGTTGTCAGGTCCACTTTTAGAATGGCGAGGCCGCTTCGGATATCCGCTACCAGCTGCCGGGCGGCATACTTCTTACCTTTGAACTCGACTGCGAAATCGCCGGCTTCGCCCCCCACTGAATAGGAGGTAAAGATCGTGCCCGTGGGATCGACAAAGAAGCCGGTGCCACAAAGTTCGCCATGCTGGTCGCTGGCATGAAGTCTCACGACGCATTGGGCCGCCCGCTGGAAAACCTCTTTGACCTCGCGGCTGATCGTGTCGGCTGACTGTGGTGCCTGTTGGGCGGAGAGCGATGCTGCCGCGACAAAAAACGCGAGTCTTGCCAGCATGCGCAATCCGGGCGTGGAGCTAGAATTTGAAAGTCGTCTCATAACTCACCGGGACGCTATCAAGCACGTACCGCGGAGGTGTCGCGCTCGTGTGAGTGAGGGCGCTTTCAGTGGGATGGCGAAGTGATGAAGTGGTAAAGAACCTTGTTGTTACCGGAGAAGCAAGCGTCCACTCGGCATCGCTAGCGGGGCCGGGCGCGACGAACAGTTGCCGGGTCTGCCCGGATAAGGCGGAACGATTTTCCGCCACCGGGCCGCCCGGCGCGGGCGATTGATAGAGCTTCAGCGAAATCACCGCGGCGCAAACGACGGCTGCAGTAACCGTTGCCGGGTGAGACGTGAGAGCAGGCAAATTCAGCCCCAGCATGAAATCATGAGCGCGGTCCAGGCAAATACGCCAGAGCGGCTGACGCAGCAGTTCGTCGCGCTGACGGCGGTGAAATTCGTGCAGGAAATTCTCGAAATAGCCGGACGGCGGCTGCTCGTAACGCTTCAGTCGAAGCAACCTCGCAATCTCGTTGTCGTTAAACTCGTCCATTAGTGCGTCAATTAAGAAACGGGGTTCTTCCGAAATTCATCCAGATAGCTTTGCAGTTGCCGGTTCGCGTAAAAGAGCCTGGAACGTACCGTCCCTTCTGAAACACGCAAGATTTTGCTGATCTCGGCGTGGGGCATTCCTTGAATGTGGAACATGGTAACTACAGCTCTGTGTTCATCAGACAATTTCATCATCGACTCGTTCAACCTTTTTTGCAGCTCGGAGAGGTCCGCTTCTCGCACCGGACTGTTGGTTGCGGTCGCTTCCAGGAATTCTTTGTCATTTTGAATGCTGACATCGACGTCGTCCAAACTCATTTGGTAGCGCCGACCGCGTTTCTTGAGAAAGTTCAGCGTCATGTTGACGGCGATGGAATGGATCCAGGTGTAAAAGGAGGATTTGCCGCGAAAACCACGAATCGCTTTGTAAGCTTTCGAGAAAACGTCCTGCAACAGGTCGTTAGTGTCCTCGTGGTTTGAAGTCATGTTGTAAACCAAACCGTAAAGACGCGGCGTGTATTTCACGACCAACTGATCGAATGCCGCAGCGTCGCCGGCCTGCGTGCGCGCCACTAATTCCTGATCTTCATTCGTGCGTGGCTTGTCCATCGGCTCCCTCGTATTCTTAACACGCCCCGCCGGAGCCGACGACAACAAATCGGTTAGGCGACGCGCAGGCAATGCAATCGACGGGTTCACCTGCTTTGACTCCAAGTCCGATCAATCGCGCCGGTCGCGGATGGAGAGCAACCAGAGCAGGTTCCCGAGCGCAGCGATGAATGCGGCTACGTAGGTGAGCGCGGCGGCGTTCAGGACATTGTTTACGCCCGCGACTTCTTCGCCCGGCTGAACAATTCCCATTTGCCGCAGAATGATCTTCGCCCGGCGCGAGGCGTCGAATTCCACCGGCAGGGTAATCAACTGGAAGATCGCGAGAATGAGATAACAATAAATTCCCAGCGTGATCAGGCCGGTGAAGCCAAACCAAAAACCGCCGATAATGATGAACGGCAAAAGCTGTGAAGCTACCTGTGTCACCGGCACAATAGCCATACGCGCCATCAGCGGCGCGTACGCTTTGGCATGTTGAATGGCGTGGCCGGTTTCGTGCGCAGCAATACCCAGCGCAGCCACCGAAGGCGTGTTATAAACATTGCTCGAAAGGCAAAGCCGTTTGCTCGTCGGGTCGTAATGGTCGCCGAGAAAACCGTTCGTTTCGACAACATCGACGTCACTGATCTGCGCGGCCCGCAAAATTTCCCGTGCCGTTTCCGCGCCGGTGATGTTGGAACTCGCGCGCACTTTACTCCATTTACTGAACGCGCTGCTGACTCGAATTTGTGCCCAGAGGCCGAGGACCAGCGGAATGCCGATGTAAAGAAGCCAGTGATGGCCGAATCCGAATGGGTAAAACATTCCTGTCTTAAGTGTGTCTGACTAGATTAGACGCCCAACTGCGTCGGTCGTTCATTTGCCGGATCTCGGGCTCTCTGCGCCGTCATCCCGAACGGAAGCGAGCGACCTCACAATCAGAGGCGACCTGCACAAGTTACGCTTGAGTAAATCTCCGATCAAATGCGAGATCCTTCCCAGCCTCCTCCCGCACTCGCGGGACTACCGCGCTGCGGCTCCGCTCAGGGATGACAATGCGCGGGGAGTAAGACGTCTTAAATCTCCAGCTGCTTTGGGAAATGTGACAAAAGCCTGGAGCCAGTTTTCGTGACCACCACCACATCTTCCAGACGCACACCGCCCAGCCCCGGATAATACAGTCCCGGCTCGACTGTCAGTACTTGCCGAGCTTTCAAGACCACTTTCTGCAGGCGCGGATAGTCGTGAATTTCGAGACCGAGACCGTGTCCCGTCCCGTGGAAGAAACCGACCTGCTTCCCCTTGCGCACCTCAGTCGAAAATCCGCGTTTGACGAATAATTCCTGGATAGCTTCGTGAATTGTCTTTCCATCGACACCTGCCTTGATTCTTTTTAACCCGAGCGCTTGTCCCGCTTTCACCGTTTCCCAAAGTCTGCGCTGCGCGTCGCTCGCCCGCCCACGCACCACCGTGCGAGTGAGATCACCGAAATATCCGCTCTTCGCGTCGCGCGGGAAAACGTCGAGAATAATGAGGGAGTTGGCGTAAAGCGGGCCGAATCCACGCTCGTGCGGATCGCAAGCTTGATCGCCTCCGGCGACAATGGTTCCGCTTGGAGCGCCCCCCTCGCGCAAAATCGCCGTGTCGATTTCCGCTCGCAAAATTTCCGAAGTCAGCGTTTGGCCGGACCAGCGTAATTTCTTGTCGCGCGCAATTGCACACCTCTTCAACACTCCGATCCCGCGGTGAAGGCCGAGTTCGGTGATGCGCAGGGCGCGTCCGATCGATTTGATTTCTTCATCTGATTTGGTTTCGCGTTTCGGCCAGAAAAGCCCGTTCGTCGCCCGGACTCGAATTTTGGCAGCCGCAAGCTCTTCCGCGTAGCGCAAGGGGAAGGTGGCGGGTACACTTGCCGATCGAACACCGCGCGCGCGGAGAAAATGGGCGAGCACCTTTTCGTACGTCGGCGATTTATTTGACCTGCCCTGCACTTCACGCTCCAGCCGGTTGAAGGAGACGAACTCATCGGCTTCAGCCTGCCGGCGACCGCGATTGATCTCCAAGTCGCTCAAAACCAGAGTGCGTTTACCGTGTTGCTGAAGAAAAATAAAAGGGTCCGGCGCCCAGAACCTCGTCGCATAGAGCATGTCAGGATCCGATTCGCTGGCCGCAACGATCAGACGTGTGGGGTTTTTAGTTTTCGTCATTGCATTTGAATTGTAGGGCAACCGCATCGGTTGCCAACTGAAGATTGCCGGGGCGCGCGGGCCCAACAATTGCGAAACTAGCTCCTGCGCACTTCGAGTTGATGCTGGAGAATCCAGTGGAGCAATCCGAGCAACCCCATCGTGGAACCAATCAAAACCATGGTGTTGAAAGCGAAAACCCCCACATGAACCCCAAGGTAATATTTTTCGGCGCCGAAGAAAACGTTTGGCCGATTGCCACGCCGATAATCGCTTTGCTCCATCTCAGCATTGGAAATCAGATCAGAAATCTTTTGGTTCACATAAAGTTGCTCGGCCGTGACCGGCCCCTTTGCATATTTGAATAAAAAGCGGTCGAACGGCCGTTTCCGATCTAAAATCTGGTCGATCAAGCCGAGATAATGGTCGAGCTCTTTGGCGGAACTTGTTTCCAGACCGGAAAGCACTGCCAGTACCTCTTTCAAATCGTCGAGCCGCTTATCTTCGGCGGCCTCTTGCCGATGTTTGGCCACGATGCGGTCAATTTCGTTCTGGGCGCGATCCTGCCGACGCGTGAGTGGATTAAGCTTGGCCTGGCCAACGACCATCTCCTCGTAGGACCAGCGCATCGGGATGAACTGGCAAACAAACGGCACCTGCAACTTGCTTTCCATTTTTTTGCCGCGCTCTTTGCTCGGATGTTCGTGAAACCAGCGGCTGAGGGCGTAAACGAAGCTCAGATTCCGGTTCATGTCCTCATACTTGATCAGCGCGCCGCTCATCAGAATCTGCGGAATCAAAACGAGCGGGACGATGTTGGCCGCGGTCTTGGCATCGGAGACGAAGGAAGAAACGACCAAGCCGAGAGCGAGACTGCCAAGCGCGGTCATGAACATCAGGCCGAGGTGGACCCAGAACATGCCGCGAATTTGAAGAATGTAATTTCCGATCAGAACAAACAGCAGGCATTGGATAAAGGCGAAGACGGCGAGCGAAACCACCTTGGAAAAAATGTAGTACGGCAGGCGCACATCGAGATTGCGTTCGCGCTGCAGAATCGCCCGGTCGCGGATGATGTCGTCGGCACTGTTCGTCAGGGAAAGAAACATCACCACAAGCAAGGCGAGAAACAGGTAAGTTGGAATATGAAAGGCGGAGGCGAAGTCGTATTTCCCGCTTTCCGAATAGCGCAGCAACGTGCCAATCAAGACCGCCAGCACCGGAGCGGCACCAATGGTAATCCAGATATTTGCGCGATTGCGCAATTTACTAATAAAAGAACGCCGCAAAAGCGTGCGCAATTGCGTCCATTCGTCATGCCAGCGGACGCGGATACGTTTCTTCTCCGGCGCCGTGGCCGGCAGCGGTGCCGCCGGTTCTTTTCGCAGCGAAACCTGTTTAACATCCTGAATCAAGCGAAACGCTTCATACTTATCGCGCCAGAAATCCGGCGAGTAACGACGCGCTGCCACCAACTGTCCGCGTGAGTTCTCCTCGTAAATGATGTCGCCGCTCAAATCACGCAGCGGTGTTTCGAGCACGTCGAAAATAAATTCCGGCCGCGTTGTGCCGCAGGACGGGCAGCCACCCAGCTCGGCGCCAAATTGATGCTGGTGTTCCGCTTCGGCAAAATAACGGAGCATGTCCGATGGCGTGCCGAAAAAGACAAGCCGGCCGCCTTTATCAAGCAAGATTGCCTTGTGAAACATCTGAAAGATTTTCGAGCTCGGCTGATGGATCGTAACGATGATGATCTTGTTGTGCGCCATCGAGCGGATGATTTCGATGACGTGCTCCGAGTCCTTTGAAGAGAGGCCCGAGGTCGGCTCGTCAAACAGGTAGACATCTGACATGCCGATCATGTCCAGGCCGATGTTGAGACGCTTGCGCTCGCCGCCGCTCAGCGTTTTTTTCACGGCGCTGCCAACCACGGCGTCGCGGCGTTCGCCCAAACCGAGCTCCACCAGCTTGGCTTCGAGCCGGCGCATCCGGTCGCGGCGCGAAAGATGCGGCGAGCGAATCGCCGCCGCGAATTGCAAATTTTCGCCGATGGTCAGGTGCTCATCGAAAGCGTCCTCCTGCGGGATGTAACTGACGTATCGCTTGAGCGTGTCGAGATTTTGGTAGAGCGATCGGCCATTGAGCAGGACCTGCCCGCTCGTGGGCTGGAGCTGTCCGGCCAGCACTCTTAGCAGCGTGCTTTTTCCCGAGCCGCTCGCGCCCATCACGCAAACAAGTTCGCCCCGGGTTACGGTGAAGGAATTTCCATCCAGCCCAATTTCGCCGTTGCCGAAACGATGGGTGACTTCGCTGACCTCGAACGAACGGATAATGTTGCGCTCTTCCTCAATAATCCGCTCGGAGAAATTGCAGCGCAGAAACTGGCCAACGTCGATCCGAATTGTATCTCCATCCTGTAGCGGCGCGGTTGTACGCACCACTGTGTTGCCAACCATGATTGGACGATCAGCTTCGATCACTTCGATTTGTCCAACGCGCTTGTCGTAATCACAGAAAATCTTCAGCAGCACGTCGCCGCTGGTCCCCGGCGAAAGCAAGATGTCGTCTGCTTCCAGAAGACTCGGATTGTTTGAAACGAGATATGCCGACTTCGAGGCCTTGAGTTGAAACCGGCCTCCCAGAGCGCGCGCGCGACGGCGTAGATCCATCAAATCCATCTCGCTGTCGTTGTGGAAAATTATTTTGTCCTCGAGCGTCGCCTCCACCTGCGCGCCAGACTTGAGTTTCACTCCATTGAGCACGGCGTCGACATCGCGCAATGCCTTAACGCGCACCTTCAATCCGAAAGTAATCTCCAACGCACTCTCTCGCGTCCGGGCACGCTCGAGCGCGACCTCATCTGCGTCTTTGCTCACGCGAACAAAAATCTGCGGCAGCGAGACATTTTTCTTCGCGTTAAAGTATTGCGCCAGCTCCTGATAACTAAGGACCTGGTCCCCGACCAAGATTCGCTGGCCGGGGTAAATTCGGCAAAAACCGCCCCGCACCAGAGGCCGGCCGCGCACCGAGACGTTTTGACCGCTATAATTTTTCAGCAAAATCAGGTCGTGATAACGAAACGCCAAAAGCCGGTCATTATCGTTAAGATTCTTTAGTTTGACATCGACCTGGCCGTTCGCGCCGAAGGAAAGCGATTCGAGAGGCGACGCGCCACGCTGATAAATTGACGGGTCAGAATCCTCCGATGCGTTGAGCTGATAAACGATGTCGATCGCCTGAGCGGCCATGCCCAGCTGGGACATGAACGAGTAGAAGGCGACGACCTGTTCCTGCTTCAAGCCCGCCTGCGAAATCAAATCGTAAAGTTGCACCCCAAGCATGATCTTGCGTTCGGTGCTCAGCTGGGTGCTAAGCTTTTGCGCCATCGCCGAGAGGTCCTGCTGCTCGTAAAGTGCCTGCCGGAAAAGCTGCCGCAGCTCTGAGTAAACCGCTTCCGGGTAATCGTAACGCAGGAAGCCGAGACTTGAGTCGATCTCTTCTTCGAGCAAGACGCCGTCCGCCTTGGAAAAACTGGCCAACACCTGGATTAGCAATGGCAACAGGTTCGGCCCTTCCGACACGCTGCGCGGTTTGCGCAACGCACGGCGGACCCAGCGCCGGCCGCGCCGCTGAATACGATAAGCAAACGGCGTGACCTTTTGCACGGCCCGGTCAATTTTATCGGCAACGGAGGTGACCAGCGGGGACATGGCGCTATTTGGGTTAAAAGTTTACTGAAATTGAGGTCCCACGCAACGATCCCGAAATGAACATCGTGACTCGTTAAGCTGTCGATTTCTACTACCAATCCCTAATCACTTCTCACATCTCATGGTTCCAGCTTCCCCCCGGCGCGGCTCCTGCTCTTTGCATTGGAAAAGTGTTCATGGTAGCCTGCTAGTCCGGGTAAATCGCACGCTTTATGCCACAATCTGATCGCAATTCCCAACGCGAGAACAAGCCTCGCGGGAACGAGCCTACCTTTAATTGGCGCGGCGTCATTTTGGTCGCCATCGCTGTTGGCTGCTTCGCGCTTGCACTGCTTTTTTATCGCGGCGGCTATCAAACCTACGAGGAAGTCCCCTACAATCGCTTTCTCGAGCTGCTCGAGAACAAACAGATTGTGAACGATAAGAATTCACCGCTCGTCCTGGCGGTGGAGGAAGGCCGCCCCACCCAACAAATTCGCGGCGCCTATATCAAACAGGGCCTCGGCGGTGCACCCCCTCAGCAGGTCCAATTTCACACTACCGTTTATCTCAATTTCACCAACAACCTTCAGGAAAAACTGGCCGGCGCCGGTCTCCAGCCAGCCATCGTGACGGACTCGCATCTGATCGGTCAAACTCTCATCAGCTTCGGCCCGATCTTATTTTTTCTGGCCCTTCTCTATTTCCTGTTCCGCCAGCAAATCCGCATGGCCGGCAAAGGTGCGCTTAATTTCGGCAAATCTCGCGCGCGCATGCTTGCTCGTGACAAGAACAAGATCACCTTCCGCGACGTCGCCGGCGTAGAAGAGGCGAAAGATGAAGTGCAGGAACTGGTCGAGTTTTTGCGGGACCCAAAAAAATTTCAGAAACTCGGCGGCCGCATTCCAAAAGGCGTGCTCCTCGTAGGACCGCCGGGGACGGGAAAGACTTTATTGGCCCGCGCCATCGCCGGCGAAGCGGATGTCCCGTTTTTCTCGATTAGCGGATCCGATTTTGTCGAAATGTTTGTCGGTGTCGGCGCAAGTCGGGTGCGCGACATGTTCGAGCAAGGCAAGAAATCTGCGCCCTGCATCATTTTCATCGACGAAATCGACGCGGTCGGGCGCCATCGCGGCCACGGTGTCGGCGGCGGGCACGATGAGCGCGAACAAACGCTCAACGCGTTGCTCGTCGAGATGGATGGGTTCGACACCCAGGAAGGCGTCATCATTATCGCTGCGACAAACCGTCCGGACGTGCTTGATCCCGCCCTGCTTCGGCCCGGGCGCTTTGATCGGCAAATCACCGTCAATCTTCCCGACGTTAAAGGCCGGGAGGAGATTTTACGTGTCCACTCTAAGAAAGTGAAGCTGGCTGAGGGTGTGGATCTCGCGGTGGTCGCACGCGGGACACCTGGTTATTCCGGAGCGGAATTGGCCAATGTGATCAACGAAGCGGCCCTGCTCGCAGCCCGGCGTGGACTCAAAGGAATTACGATCGCCGAGTTGGAAGAGGCACGTGACAAGGTGCGCTGGGGCAAGGAGCGCCGGAGTCTTGCGCTGAGCGAGAAAGAAAAACAAAACACCGCATATCACGAAGCAGGGCACGCGCTGTTGCTCGAGCTTTTGCCGCACACGGAGCCCCTCCACAAGGTCACCATCATCCCGCGCGGCCCGTCGTTGGGGTCGACGATGTGGTTGCCGGAGGAAGACAAATACACCAATCGCAAGAACGAGTTGGTGGCCAGTCTCACTGTCAAAATGGGTGGCCGGGTGGCCGAGGAAATTGTCTTCGGCGACGTGACCAACGGCGCGGCCGGCGACATCAAGATGGCCACGGCGATGGCGCGCAAGATGATTTGCGAATGGGGAATGAGCGAGAAGCTTGGAATGGTCGAGTACGGTGAGCACGAAGATTATGTTTTTCTCGGCCGCGATATCTCGCGCGCGCGCGATTACAGCGAAGCGACCGCTGAAGAAATCGATCGCGAAGTGCGGCGTCTCCTCGACGAAGCATACCGGACGGCGAAGGAAACACTGCTTGGCAACCGCGACAAGCTCGATGTCATCGCCAAGGCGCTTCTTGAGTATGAGACGCTTGATGGCTCACAGATCAAACAGATCGTTGAGCATGGCCAGCTGGTGAATCCGCCTGCGGGCACTCCACCGGCGACAGGCCAAAAAATGCCACCGGAAAAACCGCCGCGCCAGGTCGTGGTTGGTCCGGACGTGGCTCCGCCGCTTCCGGGAGCGCTGGGCGGCGCGCCAGCGTAACTTCCCGGAAAAGACAGCGTCAGCATTCCCAAACCCGAGCTTGCTTCGACCGCGAGTCTCAGGATTAAGTCGGCCACTCTATCTCTATTTTGGTGAGCGTGAGTTGGCGTGTGTTTTTACCTCACGCCGTTGCTTTTCAACGACGCGACGCAATTCGCGCTCCATCGTTTTGAAAGCGTCGTGAATGACTTTCGTGAGAGGCTCGTGTGAGCCGTTGTCCATCTGTTTTTCGTCCGCGACCAGCTCGTGCCCACGCGCCACGGTTACATCGATACGACAACGATATGGATTTCCTTTTTGATGGGTGTGATTGGTTTGTTCGATGGCCACATCACAGCGGTTAATGTGGTCGCAAAATCTCTCCAGCCGCGCCGCATAATTCAAAACGAGGCTGTCGATCTTATCGGACTTTTCCAGGCCGCGGTAGGTGATGTTTACGGGCAGTTGCATACTCGTTGTAATTTAGATCAAGCAGTCGTTTTCAGGAAGCAAAACCTTGTGCTCACAGATGCTCGATGCTTGATACTCGATGATGCCGTAATCATTTCGACTTCTTCATCTGGTATCCATCCGATTTAGATCGGCCGCAAGGAACGAAAATGCGCCGGCAATTTCGCCGGCTCCACTTTCACCAGGTCCGATTTGACGTGTTCGACGATGCGATTGCGCACGGCCGGCGGCAAGAGATCGACAATGGCCGAATGGATTTCGGCTGGCGCCGCGAAGGACCAGCCTGCTTTGCCATCGCCTTCAACGATCTTCGCAATCTGACTGGCCAGTTGCCTGTAAATGCGTCGGTCGGTTTCCGTTTCGAGTTTACTTTCCGCAATCGAGGCTCCGTGATGTTGCATCCCGGCGCCGTCGCTCACCGGAAATCTGCCGGCGAGATCCGTGACTTTATCGACGAGCCTGCCGTGCGCGTCGGTGATGTCGAAGGCCTGGACAAGCTGCAAGCTCGGTCCGCGAGTCGGCGTCTCGTTTACCTTGTAAGCTTTCAGGCTCCCGCGATCAGTGACGATGACGAGAGAGCTCGGTGTCATATCGGATCGTTGCGCACGTCGGCACAGGTGCGCATTAACATTCTATATTTAATTCGCTCGCCACTGCAACCACGAGCGGCTCAAAATCATGTCGGTGTGGAGGGTCACAAGTGTCTTTACATATGAAAGCGGGATAAAAACCCGGCGTTTCCGCCCGCCTCTCCCCATGCACCAAGGGGAGAGGATTGAGGTGAGGGGTTCTGACCAGTGCGGAAGTTAAAGCGGCAAACCCTCACCCTACCCTCTCCCTTGGGAAGGGAGAGGCGAATCAACGCATGGATGTTAGATCGCTACACCAGCCGCGAGGCACGCCGTCGCCATCGCGTCCGTCACATTTTTCCCCCGGCGCGTTCTTCGTCGGCGCTAATCGCTTTGGGAGGTTCAACCTGGCGCTTTTTCCAGGATTCCTGGCGCGCCTGATCATGCTCGGCACTGGTGAGCCGCAACAAACAAGCGCTTCGCTCACCCAGTTGGACATCGTCACCTGAAGCAAATAATCGCGGCTTTTTCAAAAATCCATCCTCGTCGGTCGTATCGAGAATCACTTCCCACGCGAGGCCTTCCTTCCCCGGAAGAAGAAAGGGAATGGCTTCGTAGTGGGAGTTGACCAGTAAAAGAAAAGTATCATCGCGAATCGGCTGACCTTCGAAGTTAGTCACCTCGCCCATGTCGCCGCTGAGCAGCAGGCCGAGGCAACGGACAAACGGCGACGCCCATTCCTGGTCGCTCATTTCATTGCCGCCCGGGTTAAACCACATCACGTCTTTGATCTCGCTGGCGCGACCCCGCCGGCCCTGCAAAAACTTCGGCCGCCGAAAGATGGGATGATCCTTGCGCAGCCGGATCAACCGCTTCGTGAACTTGAACAGCTGGTTTTGGTTTTCGTCCCGTTCCCATTTGAGCCAGCTGATTTCGTTATCCTGGCAGTAGGCATTGTTGTTGCCATTTTGGGTGCGGCCGAATTCATCGCCGCCAAGCAACATCGGAACGCCTTGCGAGAGAAACAGCGTAGTCAAAAAATTCCGGCGTTGTTTACGCCGCAAAGCGTTGATCGTGGCATCGTCGGTCGGACCTTCTACGCTGCAATTCCACGATTGATTATTGTTCTCACCGTCCGAGTTGTTCTCGCCGTTGACCTCGTTGTGTTTGTCGTTGTAACTGACAAGATCGTTGAGCGTGAAACCGTCATGCACCGTGACGAAGTTCACACTCGCGTAAGGCCGGCGCCCATCGTGCTGATATAAATCGGGACTGCCAATCAACCGATCAGCCATCTCACCGACACGGCCTTCGTCCCCTTTCCAATAACTGCGCACCGCGTCACGAAATTTCCCGTTCCATTCCGACCACGGCAGGGGAAAGTTCCCAACCTGATAGCCCCCATCGCCAACGTCCCACGGTTCGGCGATCAATTTCACCTGCGAAAGCACCGGGTCCTGCCGAATGATTTTGAAAAAAGCGTGGAACTTGTTCACACCCGTGCCGTCGCGCGCCAGCGCCGGCGCAAGATCGAAGCGAAAACCATCCACGCGCATCTCGTCCGCCCAATAACGCAGGCTGTCCATCACCAGCTGAAGCGTGCGCGGGTGCAACGTATCGAGGGTGTTACCCGTGCCGGTGTAATTCAGATAAAAGCGCGGATTTTCCGCCAGCAACCGGTAGGATGCAATGTTATCGATTCCCCGAAAACTAAGGGTCGGCCCGAGATGATTTCCTTCGGCCGTGTGATTATAAACGACGTCGAGAATCACTTCGATGCCCGCGGCGTGAAGATTGCGCATCATGGTTTTAAACTCGACCACCTCCTGGCCGAATGCCGGGATGCTGGAATACTCCGCGTGCGGGGCAAAGAAGCCGATGGTGTTGTAACCCCAGTAGTTGTTGAGCCCACGGTCGATCAACGCTTTATCATCGACATGCGCGTGGATCGGTAATAGCTCGACCGCGGTCACCCCAAGTGCTCTCAGGTAATCGATAGCAGGCGGGCTTCCCAGTCCTGCGTACGTGCCCCGCAATTCTTCCGGAACCTGTGGGCACAATTTTGTGAATCCCTTTACGTGCACCTCGTAGATGATCGATTGATCGAGCGGAATGCGCGGGCGCTTCTCGTCGCCCCAATCAAATCCGGGATCGATCACCACCGACTTCGGCATTCCCCTGGAGTCATCGCGAAGATTGGCCGTCAGGTCTTCCTGTTCATCCCCCGCGACATAACCGAACATCTCGTCCGACCAGTTCACCTTACCAGCGATTGCTTTGGCGTAGGGATCGAGCAGTAACTTCGAATTGTTGAAGCGCAGCCCCTGCTCTGGTTTGTAAGGGCCGGAAACGCGGTAGCCGTAAAGTTGCCCGGGCCGCGCGTCCGGCAAAAATATGTGCCAGACCTGATCGGTGCACTCCGTGACCGGGATGCGGATGTTTTCCGGACCGGCATCCAGCTGGTCGAACAAGCAGAGATCCACACCCGTGGCCGATTCCGAGAACAGCGCGAAGTTGACCCCGTTCCCCAGCCAGGTCGCGCCGAGTGGATAGGGGTATCCGAGCCAAGTTTTGAGCTGAGTCATAAAGCGCGAGTTTTTATCGGACAGGCGGCAACTATTGGCAATTCATTAACGGTAGCGTACGCGCTCTTCCTGATCTTTCGGTACCGGCCTTTGAGGCGGCTGCTAAGGACTTACAAATCGCGCAACGCGTGCTCTGCTTTATCCACATCGCTCGGCCGCAAAATGATCAACCCTTTGGGCGCATTTGGGCTGCCGGCAAGATAAGCGTACTCGATATTCACCTTTGCTTCAGCCAGGCGCTCGGCAATTCTCGCAAGCACACCCGGCTCGTTCTCCGTCTCGATCATCAGCACTTCAGATTCTAGCGCGAGCACGCCCGCCTCGCCCAACAACATGAGCGCCTTGGTCGGATCGCTTACCACCATTCGCACGACCGAATGATCGACCGTATCGGAGGTGGCAAGCGCGTGGATGTTAATTCCAGCCTTCGCCAATGCTTCGCACACGCGGGCGAGCGCGCCGGGCCGATTCGCCAGAAAAACCGCCAGTTGGGTAGCCGATTCCATCGACAGCGTAGGTTTCATGGTATGCGCAACGTCGCGCCAGGTTGAAGGAAAGCAAACGTCCAACGTCCAACGCCCAACGTGCAATTGATCCCGCATTGAGCGTTGGACGTTGGGAGCTTGCCGCGCCGGCTTGTCTCGCCGTAGGGCTGCCGAAGGCGGAAGCCTTGCCGAGGCGGGTTGAGCGTTGAACGTTGCCCTTCTCTTTAAATGACCACAACGATAACAAACCGATTACCGCCGCCCCCGACCCATGGGCAAGCGCCACGGCGGACTGTCGGCTTTTCACCGCCTGCGGAGTGGTAATTGCAAACATCATCGGCACCGGTGTGTTTACCAGCCTGGGTTTTCAAATAGCTGATATTCAATCAGGATTTGCACTCCTGATGTTATGGATGGTCGGCGGTATCGCAGCTCTCTGCGGCGCCCTTTGCTATGGCGAGCTAAGCGCTGCTTTGCCGCGCTCTGGCGGCGAATATCATTTTCTACGCGAGATTTACCATCCGGCGCTCGGTTTCATGGCCGGCTTCATTTCCGCCACAGTCGGTTTCGCCGCGCCGATCGCGCTCGCCGCCATGGCCTTCGGCAAATATTTCCAAGCGGTTTTCGCTTTCGGTTCGCCCACCGCCTTGTCGTTTGCCGCTGTATGGATCGTGGCACTCTTTCACCTCGGAAATCTGCGGACGGGCACCGTTTTTCAAAATCTCTGGACGCTGGTGAAGATTCTCCTGATTGCTGCGCTCATAGTCGCTGGTGCGTTTGTCGATCCAAAACAATCGATTTCCTTCCTGCCGGCGCGTGGCGATCTGATGTCGATCTTCGCAGCGCCTTTCGCAGTCGCGCTCGTTTTTGTGATGTATTCCTACTCGGGCTGGAACGCTGCCAGTTACATCACCGCTGAAATCCAACAGCCGAAAAAAAATGTGCCGCGGGCATTGTTTGCCGGCACGGCGGTCGTAATCGTACTCTATCTCCTGTTAAACGCGATCTTCCTGGCAACTACACCGCGGGAAGAAATGCGCGGTCAGCTCGAGGTAGGCTTGATCGCCGGCAAACACATTTTTGGTCCCCACGGTGGCCGACTTGCGGGGGCAGTCATTTGTCTCGGGTTGATTTCCTCGGTCAGTTCCATGACGTGGATTGGTCCGCGCGTGACCATGTCAATGGGTGAAGATCACTGGTTACTGCGATTACTCGGGCGGAAAAACGAGCAAGGTGTTCCGGCAAACGCCGGGATATTGCAGTTGATTATCGTGAACTTGTTCCTACTGACGCGAAGCTTTGAAATGGTCCTTCGTTATATTCAGTTTAGCCTGTTGGTCTGTTCCTTGCTGACGGTGCTCGGCGTCATCGTGTTACGTTCAACTCGGCCTACCCTGGTTCGGCCCTATCGTGTCTGGGCTTATCCGCTGCCGCCGCTCATTTTTTCCGGCATCACGATTTGGATGATGGTTTATCTTCTGCGCTGGCACCCGCTCGAGTCGTTAGGCGGACTCGCCACCTTGTTTCTTGGGTTGGTTCTTTCTTTTTGCGCCGGCAAACCTCGCACGACATGAATAAACGCAGCGGGACAAGGCTTCTCGCCCTGCCAATCTTTGCTTTCTCGATTTCGTTCATGCCGTCGAGCGTTTTCGCCCAGGCAAATCCCCCGCCGCCGCCTCCTAACGACACCGCGCGTTTTCTCGCCGGTATGCCGTTGCCGAAAAACTCCCCGCTCGAGCCACTCACCCACGATCTGGCCCGGGTAGAGCACTCGGCCAATTTCGAGCAAGCTTTTGCCAAGCTTAGCCTACGACAGCTTCAAAAACTGCATGCCTGGCAAGGCCAGTTCCTGCCCGAATCGCTCCAACCGATGCCGGTCGCTTACTACATGTTCAGCGGCCCCGATTTTCTTTATGTCGATCAATTTTTTCCGCGAGCTTCCGTTTACATCCTCTGCGGCAAGGAATCGATGGGACCGCCGCCCGATCCGCTGCGTATCGGAATTTTGTCGGCTGCACTCTACAACCTTGAAGACGCAATGAAATCCTCGCTCCGTTTCAGCTTCTTCATTACCAAAGATATGAAGGTCGATTTGGAGTCTCAGGAACTCAAAGGCACTTTGCCGATTCTTTATGTTTTCCTCGCCCGTGCTGACAAGTCGATTACGGACGTCACCTTCGGTTCATTAAATGGAAGCGGCCAATTTCAAGAAGCCCGGCCCGGCCGGGGCGGCACGCCTGGAGTGCGGATCAAGTACACCGACAACCATTTTGGAGACGCGCAAACACTCTACTATTTCACGACTGACATTTCCGATGGCGGAATCGCGTCAAATCCTGGATTTCTCAGGTTCTGCGACCACTTCGGGGTGGGTTGCAGTTTACTTAAATCATCTTCCTACCTGATGTTTGAAGATGGTTTCAATCGCATCCGCAATTTCATCCTCGATCACAGCAAGACCATCATCCAGGACGACGCGGGAATTCCACTCTCCTATTTCAATCGTGACAAATGGAGCATTCGTGTTTTCGGCAATTACATCGGTCCGATCGAGATTTTCAAACAACGCTACCAACCGAAACTGATGGAGCTTTATCAGCAAAGCAATCCGTCGCAGCTGGAATTCAATTTCGGCTACCGCTGGAACTACAAAGAAAGCAATTTGATGGTGATTCAGCGGAATTGAGCTCCGGCGATGCGGTGTCGGCTTAAAGCAAGCCAGCTCCCCCACCGCTTTACCGCTTCAACGCTTCAACCTTCGTCATTCCCCAAACCGGCGGAACCAGGCATAGGGAAAGACGTCACCAGGGCAGTCAGTGGGCCAGCGCGGCGGATTCATTTCGCGGTGCGGCTTCACGATTGGATAACGATTGCCCACCTTGCCGCAACGCTGTCGAAGATAACGAATCAATTCCTCGCACGAATCGAGCTGCGCGCGCGTCGGCTGGTAACGATTGAAGTCGCCGACCAGACAAATGCCAAGTGCAATGTTGTTCAGATAGTCGCTGTGGACGTGACCGCCATTGATTTGTCGTCGCCAGCGGTCTCCAACCTCGATCTGCCCGTTGCCGGTGGACGTTCCGTTGCCGATCACAAAATGATAAGCGAGACCGTTTTGCATGCGCCGGACACGCCGGTGATAATAATCGAAGACAGCAGCATTCCCCTGTCTCGTGCCGCTGTTATGCACAACGATGTATTGCCAGCGTTCCCGCGCGACCGGTGCCCGATCGATCGCGCGTCGCACGGATGCGGTCAGATATTGATAACCGGCGCCGCTGCGGCTCGGCCCGATACCGAAAAGTCGGGACCAGAAACCGCGCGGCCGGTCGTAACCATATTTTTCGATCGTTAACTGCTCAGATGTTTCCGGCGGCGCAGCGATTGTCGATGTCGGCGGAAATGGCGGTGCGCCAGGCACGGCTTCGGCGCGACGGACAGGGGTCACTTCACGCGCCAATGGCGTCTCGCTGGGCTTGGGCGAAACGGCCTTCGCTTTCGCTGGAGTCGGACTTTTCTTCTTCGATTTAGCTGTCGTTTTTTTGGCGGTCGATTTCTTTTTCGCTGATTTGGATTTTGGCGTTGCCTCGGGACTCTTTCCGGGCGTCGCGGTTGGACCCGCACCCTCGCGCGTCTTCCTCGATTTGGATTTTGGCTTTGGTGATGGTGACGCAGTCTTGCCTTTCGCCGCTTTGTGTCTGGGCGATGGGCTGGGCGATTCGTCCGGCGTTGCCGATGCCGAAGCGCGCGCTTTGAGAAATTCAGCGCGCTTTTGTTTCTCCTGGTCGCTTACCTGCGCCTGAACGAGCAGTCCAACAGTCGCACTTACTCCGAGTGCGATCACAAATAACGATCGAAGACGAGCCACCAAGGCGCAGCGTAACGACGCGGACCGCCTGATCAACTCGCGAAGGCATTCGAAGTCCGCCTACGCCACGCTCCGGCGCGACAAGCGGACTTCCAGTCAGGCAGGCTGCGTAGCTCGCACAGGCAAGGGAGCGGCTGCCCCGCGCCGCCGTTCGCGTTCCTGGCGAAGGATCATGTTCAGCTTACCGCCGAGCAGCAGAAACAAACAAGTCAGATACATCCATGTAAGCAGCATGATGATGGAAGCCAGGGCGAGGTAGGTTGGATTATAGCGGTTGTACTTTTCGACGTAGAGCTGGAAGAGCTTGGTCACCACGATCCAGCCGGAGGAAAAAAACACCGCGCCGGGAAGCGCCTGTCGCACGGTCAAATATTTCTCTGGCGTCAGCAGGTAAAGCACGAGCGCGAGCCCGATCAGGGCCATCCAAATCAGGGGCAGATTTAAGGTCCCCACCCATCGTTGCAGCGGAATGCTCAGTTGAAAATTCACTTCCGCGATCCCGGCCAATGTCTCGCCGAAGACCATCGCGTTAAAACAGAACAGGATGGTAAACCCAAACCAGAACAAAAGAAAAAACGACACGATATATTTGGACCACCAATGGCGATCCTGCCGCACTCCCTGGGTTTGACTGAGGGCCCGGGCAATTGTTGCTATGAAAACGGTACCCAGGTAGATGCCGAAAAAAATGCCGAAGTTTGCCAGCAGGCCGCTCGAGCCGGTCACGACCACGCTGGCGACGGCTGCATCGAGAATGTCCTGCACTTTCGGATCGGGCGGCAGAAAACCTTTCAGCACCAGAAACATCCCGTGCAACTTCCCCGGGTCGGTGCCGAACAACCCGAGGAGATGCCAGAAGAAAAGCATTAGGAATGGGAGCGCAAACAGGAGTTGATAGGCAATCTGCGCGGCAAGGCCGGTAGTATTATCGGTCGCAGTTTCCCAAACGAAACGGCGGCCGACTTTCCAGATGAAACGCAGCAACTTCACGCGAGCGAGAGTTTACTTTGCCGCATGCAAATATCCATTAAAGTTCCGCGGCTCGGCCGGCCTCGGCCTAACGAACCGTGAAGAAGATTCTCATCCTCAGCGCCAGCTTCGGAGAAGGACACAATAGCGCGGCTCGCGGGGTCCGTGACGGTTTGGCTCGCGTTGCTCCCGGTGCGCAGGTCGAATTGCGCGATCTCTTTGCTGAAGTCTATGGCCAGTTGAATGAGCGCATCCGCAAAGGTTATCTCGCGCTCATCAACCACTGGCCGCGCTCCTGGGGAATCGTCTACCGCTGGCTTGATCGCAAAACACAGTTCGACAAAGACTTCGCTAAATTCCCGCGACTGAAAAAATATCTCGGCCAGCTGCTCGAAAGTTTTCAGCCCGATGTGGTCGTCTCCACCTTCCCACCCTACCCATATTTACTGCGACAAGTTTCGCTCAGCCCCAGCTGCCAAAGTGTCGTCGTGGTTACGGATTCAATCACGGTCAACGCGATTTGGTATCGTGCTCCCGGGGACTATTTTCTTGTGCCTAACGAACAAAGTGCGGAGGTGGTCCGCGCCGCAGGGGTAGCATCGGAAAAAATGCGGATCTTTGGATTTCCTGTCAGTCCGACATTCGCTGATCTCGCGCGAGATCGAAAGTCGAGTCCGTCACCGCGTCAGCGCGTTCTCTACATGATCAATGCCGGAACAGGCAAGGCGCCCGAAACCGTCGCCCGTCTTCTCGAACTGGACGTTCACCTCACCATCACGGTTGGACGCGACGAAAAGCTCCGAAGCGCCATTGAAGCAGTGACCGGCGATCGGAAGATCGAGATTGTCGGATGGACCAATCAACTACCGTTCATGCTGAACCAAAGCGATCTTCTCATCGCCAAAGCCGGCGGGGCCACGGTGCAGGAAGCGATCGCAGCCGGTTGTCCCATCATCATCAATCATATTGTCTCGGGTCAGGAAGAAGGAAACGCGCGTTTAATTGTCGAAACCAATTCCGGCGTGATCGCGCTATCAGCGGCCGAGACTGTCGCCCAAGTCCAGCGCGCATTTGCGGACGATGCCAAGCGATGGCGTGAATGGGCGGCAAACATTAGTAAACTCAGCCGCCCGCGCGCTTCGCTCGATATCGCCGAATTTTTGATGTCGATCTAGTGTCCGTTGTCGCCCGATTGTTTTCGCATGATCGAGCCATTGAGCCTTGAGCGAGTCTGTGTTTAGCGCCAAAGGCGCCCTGTCATGAGAGCCTGGGGCAGCGCCCTAAACGGTCGAGTTCGGGTGGGTGCGACGGTTGAAAATTTGCCTGCCGCCCGAAAATGTTTGCACGACGTCCAGGTCCGGCGAAATGACAACAAGATCGGCATCGCTGCCGATTGTGAATTGACCTTTTGTCGTTAGGCCGATGAGGTACGCAGGTGTGTCGGTGGCCATGACGATCGCTTCATGCAGCGGCACGCCCACTTTCAAAACCATTGTCCGGATGAGATCAATCATTCGGGCCGCGCTGCCTGCTAGGGCGGAGCGGTCCGCGAGCAGACAAACGCCCTCCTCGACAATGCATTTTCTTTGACAGAGCGAAAACTTCGCGCCGGCCGGCAGGCCCGCCCCGGCTGTCGCATCGGTGACCAGACAAATTCCGCGCGGACCTTTCGCGCGATATACCATTTTCATTAAGGTCGGCGAAACGTGATGGCCATCTGTGATCAGTTCGCAAATGATTCCCGGCTCGCTCAGCGCAAACTCCAGCAGGCCGGCGACACGCTCACGTCCGCGCCGGCGTGACATCGACATGCAGTTGAACGTGTGCGTGACGCTGCGCATGCCGTGCTCAAACGCCGTACCCGCCTCATCCTCCCACGCGTCGCTGTGGCCGCCGCTTACGGCAATGTCGCGCTTTGAAAGCTCGTCAATCAATTCAATCGCGCCTGCCAATTCCGGCGCCAGCGTCATCCGTTTAATTACGCCATCGTTCTCGAGCAGCGGTGCGTAGGCGCGCGGTGTGGGAAACCGCATGAATGTTTGCCGGTGTGCGCCCGGTTTGACTCTGGAAATGAACGGGCCTTCGACGTGCACACCGGCGATTTGTTTCATGGAAGACCGGCATCCTTGGACGGCTTTCACAACATCGACGATTCCTTTGATCGGTGCGGTCGCACTCGTTAGGCAAAGCGAAGTCGTGCCGCCACTGGCATGAAAATCGCAAATCGCGCGAAACGCTTCAGCCGAGCCTTCCATCGTGTCGCGGCCGGCCCCGCCGTGCACGTGAACATCAACGAAGCCAGGCGCGAGAAAATTTCCGGCAACATCGACAATTTCGTCGTCAGTCGCCTCAGTTTCGGGGCGCACCGCGGTGATTATCCCCATTTCCGCGACCACTTCGAGGCCGTTGCGAATTCCATCTGGAAAAATGCAGAGCGCGTTCCGAAAGATCATTCGATTCGAACACCATTGCGTTTGCGACCTGCAAAGTCCACTTTCCCTTCGGCGATGGATTTCGATTACGATGTGGTAATCATCGGCGGCGCGTTTTCAGGCGCGGCTACCGCGCTCATGCTTAAGCGCAAGCGGCCGAACTCGCGCGTGCTCATCATCGAGAAAACGACGCAATTCGATCGCAAGGTCGGCGAATCGACCACCGAGGCGAGCAGCTGTTACATGACTCGAATTTTAGGACTGACGCATTATCTCGGTCATCATCAGCTGGCCAAACAGGGCTTGCGTCTCTGGTTTTCAAATCGATCCGACCAGCGCTTCGACGACTGCGTGGAAGTTGGCGCACGTTATCAAGCGCGTTTGCAGACATTTCAGGTTGATCGCTCAACCCTCGATTCGCATCTGCTCGAGATCGCGGTTGAGGCCGGCTGCGACCTCTGGCGTCCGGCTAAGGTAACTAATTGCGAACTCAATGGAGGAAGAGGGCAACGACTGACGGCGACCTCCAGTCATTTCGGGGAGGCCGATGGGACGGAACGTAATGTTACCTGTCGCTGGATTGTCGATGCGAGTGGACGCGCGGCGATGTTTTCTCGCAAGCTCGGTTATTTTCGCCAGAACGCGGAACACCCAATTAACGCAGTATGGGCCCGCTTCACTGGGGTCAAGCAGTGGGATAGCTACGAATGGCGCGAGAGGTTTCCCGATTACGTCAGCGTCTGCCGAACAGGAAGGGAATGGGCTACCAATCACCTGATGGGTCGGGGCTGGTGGTGCTGGATCATACCCTTGCGCGGCGGAGATGTGAGCGCGGGGATCGTTTACGACAGCAGAATTTTCAAGTTACCGGAGGGTGCAAATCTGGGCCAGCGGTTGCACGCGCACATTCTCGGCCATCCGGTCGGACGGGAAATTTTCGGCGCGGCCAAACTCATTGAAGGCGACGTGCACGCCTTGTCGATGTTGCCGTATCACAGTGAGAAAGTTTGTGAGGATGGCTGGGCGGCGGTTGGCGATGCGGCTGGATTTATTGATCCCTTGTACAGTCCGGGGCTCGATTTTTGTTCCTACACGAGCTACTACGTTGCCGATCTTTTGTCGCGCGCGCTCGGCGGGGAGGAGGTTGCAGACCGCCTTCGCTATTACAACGAACAATATTCAGTGATGTATCGCGACTGGTTCGAGACCTTATTTAAGGACAAATATTTCTACATGGGCGACGCCGACTTGATGTCGACTGCACTTTTGCTTGATGTGACCAGTTATTATTTTGGGCTGGTGATTCGTCTTTATCGAGATCCCGAAACTGAGTTTTTGAATCTGCCGTTCCGCGGACGCGGCGGACGTTTTGCGGCGCGGATGATGAAGTTTTATAACCGCCGTCTCGTCGCGATGGGAAAACGGCGTTGGCTGACCGGATGTTATGGAAAAAGCAACGCGGGTTGGCGAGAGTTGTATGATGGATTCACCCCGGATAGGCGCTTGTGGAAATTATTTCGAAAAGGGCTGCTCCGCTGGTGGAAATGCGAACTGACTAATCTACGACTTATTTTCACGGCGCGGGTAAGGCCTCTCCCAACGGAATCTTCGGCAGCGGCCTCAGCAGAGGCGTGCAAGGTCTGAGAGCTCATTAAGTTACCGACGATTCGGTTTTGGACGCTCTCAACTCCCGGCAAAACGAGGTACTATGGATTAACCAAACCTGCGTACCAGTGCAGGAAAGCATCGCCAAAAAAAATCCAGATTAGCGCTCCGACCGCCAGATACGGGCCGAAGGGAAGTTTAGCAGACCAAACTCGGCGCCCCAAAATGAGGGTGAGCAGACCGACGAAGGAACCAAGAACTGAACCGGCAAAGATACTGAACAAAACCGCACGCCAGCCGGTAAAGGCGCCGATGGCAGCGAGAAATTTCAAATCACCGCGGCCCATCGCCTCGCGTGGAATCTCCAGTCCGTGCGTAACGCCGGAAATTTGGTCCACGTTATCCAGGGAAATTTCTTCACCGCCGATAGCGACTCGGTTGTAATGAAATTCGAGGGTAGCTTCGCCATACTGGCGATTCCCGGCGCCCTCACCACCTCCGCTTATTTCGGAGAACTCGATCTTCGCCGTATCGCAATGCAGCAGCAGCCGATCTTTCTCGCGGGCGAAATATTCGCTCCATAAACTTTGTTCGCCGCCCACGATGAAATCGGCGTCATCTCCATGCCGGACCCATTGGAAAGGGGTTGGCGCATCAAGTTGGATTCGCTTTTTGCCGAAGGCGATCTTGCCCGCTTCGAGCACGATCCAGAGAATGACATAGCCAAGAATTGCGGCGAGCAACGAGCGAATCACGGCGACGAGACGCGAATCCGTGTTCATCAGCTCCGGGACGAGACAGCTGGCGAGAATTCCTGCCACCGCTCCGCCAATCGTCACCTGATCCGGGATAATGAAATGTTCGAAATCGACAAAAGTCGCGACGATGAGGATCGAAACAAAAACCCAGTAAGCGATTGCGACTTGCCATGGAAAAGTTCGCCAGACCGCCAGAAAAAGCAGGGCGGTGATTAGTTCGACCCCGAAATAGCGGAAAGCAATCCGGCGTCCACAATTGGCGCAGCGCCCGCGTAGCGCCAGCCAACTAACCAATGGCAGGTTTTGGCTCCAGGGAATCTCCTTTTTGCAATTTGGGCAAAACGAGCGACGCGGTCTGTTGACTGAGAGTTCGCGGGGCAACCGGTAAATGCAGACATTCAAAAACGAGCCGATCGCCGCCCCGAAAATGAAAGCGAACACACTGGAGAGAATGCGATAGCCTGACGTATCCACAGAATCAGTTCGCGCGGGACTTCGACCTTCGCTCTATTGCCCACGCAATCCAGATGCAACTTTCGTAAAGCAAACACATCGGCATTCCCATCGCGATCAAAGTCAGAAGATCGGGCGTCGGGGCGATGATCGTGGCCAGAACAAAAATAAGCACGATGGCGTAGGGCCGGGTGCGCGCCATAAACGTGTAGGTAATCAACCCGAAGCGCACCAGTGCGAGGACAACTACCGGCAGCTCGAAAGCGAGACCGAAACCGATCACAAACCGGGTAACAAATGAATAGTACTGCTGGACTGTCCAGGCGGGTACCCAACCGAGCGACTCCGTATCTCGAAAGAAAAAGAGGATCGTCTTGGGCAACAGCCATAAGTAACAAACGAGCACACCAAGCAGAAAAAGGGCGAAGCTGACAAAGATTCCAGGAAGAAGGAACTGTTTTTCCACCGCGGTGAGGGCCGGCAGAACAAATTCTGCGACGAAATAAAGCAGGATCGGGAACGACAAAACAATCCCTGCATAGAAGGCGAGATGAAACGAAATCACAATCGAGTCTGTAATACCAAGCGCACGCAAGGCACCGACCTGCGGGTCGAGCTCGCGCAGAGGCGCCTGCATCACCCGCACCAGGACTGAACGGAACGCGAAGCAGATGATCATTGCCGCGATCAGCGTGATTGCCATCTTCATAATGGTCCAGCGCAGGTCCTCGAGATGTTCCAGGAATGGCTTGGAGCTTTCGCTTTCCGGAAGCTCGCGAAATTTGAAGATGTCCCGCAGCGCCATTAGATCGGCAATCAATCAGCGTGGATCAAGAGAAAGCAAACCGCGCGCGGCCAGTCGTGCGCAGATGCCAAGCGTGTTTGCATCGCGAATCTCATTCTCCGCAATCATCCGCCGCAGTTCCTCGATCTCGAACGGCCGGCAGTCGAGAATTGCCTCGGTTTCATCGCGCACGAAATCAGCGCGTGGCTCGACTGGCCTAGCCAGGAAAAAATAACAGTGTTCATCCGTGAATCCAGCCGACGAAAAGAAATATCCGAGCGCGATCAATTCGCCATCTGCCGCCAGTTCGTAACCAGCCTCTTCCCGAAGTTCACGGAGCGCCACCTGCTTGATTTCCTGCTTATCAGCCTCAACCCGGTCGATTTGACCAGCAGGCATTTCCCAAATCGTCGCGCGAATCGGAATTCTTTCCTGACGGATTAAGATTATTTTCCCGTCGCGAGTCATCGGCGCAATGACGACCGCTGCTTTGCGATGTACGATCGTCCACGAGCGGGGTTTTGAGTGAAGCGGGGTTCGCACTGAATCCGTCAGGACCTCGAGGTACGCGTTGGCGAAATGCTCGACCGTCGAAACCGTCTCCCAGCCCTCCCGGTCGCGCACAATTTCATTTCGTTTCACGCGAGCAACTGTAGAGGCGGCCTTGTCAGCCGCAATCACCGGATTTCATTGTAGCCGAGGTCGCTGACCTCGGCTGGTGCGGCACTACCACGCCGAGACCGCCGCAATCAGCGGACCCGCGACTACAAGCTGTCACTGCAGTTCAAGCGCCCAAAGCTTCTCGCCAGCGTTTGGTCTGCACGGCGATGTTCTCGGGCGACGGAGCGCCAATGGCCCGCCGCGCCGTCAGCGATCGGCAAGCATCGAAGACGCTGGCGATATCGGCATCAAATAGCGGCGAGAATTGTTTGAGCTCGCCGATTGGGATTTGATCCAAACGTTTTTGTTTCATTGCACATTGCGCGACCAATTTCCCCACGACTTCGTGTGCTTCGCGAAACGGCATCCCTTTCTTGACCAAATATTCCGCAAGATCGGTGGCGAGCAGGTTCGGATCGGCCGCCGCTGTTTCCATTCGCCGGCGATTGATTTTGAGCCCGGGCAACATTCCCGACATAACTTGCAGGGCTGCCACGACTGTATCTACGGAGTCGAAAAGCGCCTGCTTGTCCTCCTGTAAGTCACGATTGTAGGAAGAGGGCAACGCTTTGAGCGTGGTCAGAATGGATAACAAATTTCCGTAGAGCCGCCCGGTTTTGGCACGGGTGAGCTCGGCCATGTCCGGATTTTTCTTTTGCGGCATCAGGCTCGATCCAGTCGAAAAAGCGTCACTGAATTCGACGAAACCGAACTCGCTAGTGCTCCAGATGATCAGATCTTCGCTTAAGCGTGAGAGATGCATTCCGATCATCGCGAGGCAGAAAAGAAATTCGCAGATGAAATCGCGGTCGCTGACGGCGTCGAGACTGTTTTGACTAATTCGGGCAAACCCCAGTTCGCGCGCTATCACCTGCCGGTCTAAAACGATGGTCGAGCCAGCCAGCGCGGCCGAGCCGAGAGGAAGCACGTCTGTTCGTTCGAGACAATCGCTCAAACGGTCAACGTCGCGGGCGAACGCCTCGATTTGGCCTAACAAGTAATGAGCAAAGAAGGTTGGCTGAGCGCGCTGCAAATGGGTATAGCCGGGCATGACCACATCGAGGTGTCGCTCGGCGAGATGAAGCAGCTCGGTCTGCAGTTTTTTGAGATCCTCCAACGTTTCCGCAATCGCTTGTTTGACGTAAAGCCGCAGATCGAGCGCGATTTGATCGTTTCGGCTGCGAGCGGTGTGCAGTTTGGCGCCAGTGGTACCGATTCGTTTGGTCAGTGCAGCCTCAATGTTCATGTGCAGATCTTCGAGCGATTCATCCCATCTAAATTTGCCGATCTCGATTTCCTTTTCGATGGCGCGCAACCCTTTGGCGATTTTGTCGTACTCTTCTGAACTGATAATTCCCGCCTGCGCGAGGGCAGCGGCATGAGCGATCGATCCGGCAATGTCGTGCCGATAAAGACGCCAATCGATCGAGACAGATTCACTGTATTGCCGCGCAATGCTGGCCGCTGGTTTATCGAACCTCCCCTTTCGCATGCTCAATTAAATTTGGCCGGCCATGGTTGGGCTCGGCAGCTTTTTAATATTTAACCGAGAGCAGCCGCCCGATCTACCGTTACCGATACGTAGTCCGCGCCTGTTAATACAAATTTGCGCAGCTCAACTGTGATCCTTTCGATGGCAAATTTTCGGAGCAGGTGCTCGGCGACTGCATCAGCCAGGGTTTCAATCAATCTGCCCGGTCGTGCTTGCACGAACTTTTTCGCTTCCTGGCAAACCTTGGAATAGTCAACTGTCCTGGCGACGTCGTCAGACAAATCTTCCGTCTCAAGACGCGGCCAAATGGTGATGCTCAGAACGAGGGGCTGCGGTTTTGCGCGTTCTGCTTTCGAGACACCAACGCGCGCGATGATTTTGAGCTGCTCGATGTGGATGAAGTCGCCCGTTCTATGTTTCATCAGAAGCCGAGCATCTTTAGAGCTGATATTCGACTCGAGCAATCCTTCGCGAGCGGAATTGATTCAGTCAGCCGACACGAAACCGAAGGTCGCGAATGATTTTGGCACCAAAGCGCTGCTTTAACTTTCGCAGAATGCTGAACTTCGAGACCTGCTCGAGTTCGTAATGCAAGGCGGGCTGAAGGACGCGCACATAAAGAACCCCTTCACGTAACGCGACCGGCATGGAGTGAGCCGCGATAAAGTCGCCGACGATATTCTTCCAGGCATCAATTATTTCCGTCTCATGCAGGCGCTCCTTGAGCCCGAGACGCGCCATTAGTTTTGGCAACAGTGCCGCCGGCGCTTCCCAAGCATCCGCCACCGGAACTTTTTCCGGCAACCCGCGCCACTCAGCGACGGCGGCGGCACGGAGGGATGGCTTCATCCCTTTATTGTTACAAGAGTTAAAAGGGTTACAAAGTTAAAAAATGGAACCGTGTAACGACTCTTTTAACGGTTTTAACCGTGAATCGTAATTTGCGGCTGATACAGCCGCCTCTACACCGATGCAACGATTTAACGAATCACGTCAGCCGAAGGCTCAGTACTTCCGCCGCATGTTGCTTGGCAGAATATTGAGCTCGGTGCGGTACTTCGCCACCGTCCGGCGGGCGATTGGGATGCCCCGCTTACTTAGAATTTCCACGATTTCCTTGTCGCTCAATGGAGAATTGCCGGCTTCGGTTTTCACCAGATCGAGAATGGCTTCTTTCACGCTCGTGTTGCTCATGGCCTCGCCAGTGGCGGTTTGGTAACCCGGAGTGAAGAAGTATTTCATCTCGAAAACGCCTTGGGGGGTAGACATGTATTTGCCGGAGATCGCCCTGCTCACCGTCGTTTCATGAACCCCCACGGCATCGGCGATTTGCACCATCGTCATCGGCTTGAGGAAAGATGAGCCTTTCTCGAAAAATTCGCGCTGCCGTTTCACGATTTGATGGGCGATGTTGGAAATCGTTTGCTGGCGCTGATGGATTGATTTGATCAAGAATTTCCCGCTTCGGATCTTCTCGCGGATATAATCTTTCACTTCGCTCCCATTGCGGTCCTGGGCCATGATATCTTTGTAGGTATTGCTGATGCGCAAATGCGGGATTTGCTCGCCGTTTAAGATTACCTGGTAATCGCCGTTGATTTTTTCGACCGTCACATCCGGTAAGACGTAGTTCTTTGGCGCTTCGGCAAAAATCGCGCCCGGCCGCGGTTCAAGCCGCGCGATATTGTTGGCACATTTTTGCACTTGTTCAGGGCTAATGCCGATGCGTCGTGCAATCTCCGGAAACCGTCGCTTGCCCAAGTCCGCCATATGCTCGGCAACGATTCTGTACTCGAGACTGTTTTGCTTGCCTTCCCGTTTCAGCTGGATCAGCAAACATTCCCGCAAATCGCGGGCACCAACCCCCGGCGGATAAAAACTCTGGATCAGGGTAAGCATGTGCTCGAAATCTTCTTGGGGAATGCCGGTGTTCAGCGCCATCTCTTCGGGGGTGGTCTGCAAAAATCCGTTGTCGTCAATGTTGCCAATGATGAGCTCCGCCGTCTTGCGGTCGTTCGCATTAAGCACGGTTTGATTGAGCTGTCCCATCAAATGCTGCTGGAGCGTTTCCTGCGTGGGGATCGAGTCGAAGAAGAACTGACGTTTATCTTCCGCCTCCTGGGAACGCCCCGTATAGCTGCTTGATTGGGCCATGTAATCACGCCATTCCTCATCCAGTTTCGCCAGCTTATCGAACTCCTCTTTGAACTGTTCGTCCGCCGCCGCTTTCGATTCAGCCGGCTCTTCCGGGCCCGGCTCACTGGCCAATTCTTCAAGAACGGGATTGGTTTCCATTTCCTGTTGAACCAGATTGCGCAGTTCGAGCAACGGCGCTTGCAAGATCAGCAAACTTTGCTGGAGTTGAGGGGCGAGGACCTGCTGGAGTGAAAGATTCTGCGTCTGATGCATCCCCGGCCCGGCCATGATATGGAATCTACAAGTTAGCGCACGAGAGGCAAGCAATTTGCAAGCCGCCCAGCCCTGCCAAGGAACGCGACTTGCTCCGACTCACGGCGTCAACCGATGAACCGAGTTTTAATGGCTGTTTTCGTTTTCGTCACGTTACTTTCTTTTTCGCCGGGAATCGCGCAGACGCCAAACGCCAGCCACGAGCAGCAACTGCTTGCCCTGGCCAGGGAAGTGCAAGCGCAGCAAGCGCAGATCGCCGACAATCAGGCGAAGATCGATAGTAAACTGGCCGAAATCGCCGAGGCCATTCACCAAGCACGAATCTACTCGAAACGCGAAAAATAGTGGTAACCGTAATGCGCCAAATCTTCCACCTGTCGCTCTTCGCGATAATGTCGATCTCACTCGCGAGAGCGCAATCGCCAGCGCCAATTCTGGTCCGGGCTGCTTCGCCAAGTGCCGCTGCCGCGAGCGTTCCGACCATCAGCGCACAAGGCTCCGCTTCGGTGGAAGCCGCCATCAAACTCCTCGAGGAAATAAAAGCGAAAAACGAGGAAACGTTGAAGAAACAGGAAGCCGCCCTGCAACAATTGGAAGAAATGCAACAAGCCGCTCAGCAGTTACGGATTTTCAGCAAACGCGGCTAGAAGTCTGGAAGATACTGGATCCTCGATCCTGGATCGGAAAATTCGGAATCAAACTTCGCATCACAGTTCCGTCAGGTCCTGAGATAGACTAGCTCTCGCCAGATCAAACGTTGCCCAATGTCGATCCAGTTGACGCCGTCGGCACGTGCCAATCTACTTTTTGCTCTTCGGCTCGACTTTGCGATAGAGTGTTGCCATGCTGATGCCGAGCATATTGGCGGCCTTCTCTCGCGACCCATCGCAATGCATGAGAGTGGCCTCGATGTAGCTACGTTCCTGGTGCTGGACAAATTCATCGAGTTTCTGTCCCAATGGCATCGCCGAGACTGCCTGTTCCTTTTGTTCGCCCTGGACGTGACTGACGATGTGAGGCGGCAAATCGCTCAGTAAAATCAAATCGTTATCGCACAAGGCGCAGGCGCGTTCGATAGCGTTCTCCAGCTCGCGAACGTTGCCCGGGTAATCGTAATGACACAAAATATCCACGGCCGGCGGATCGATTTTTTTCGGTTCGCCGCCGCTCGCGCTCGCCTGTTTTTGCAGGAAATGATTCACCAGCAGCGGCACGTCCTCGAGGCGCTCGCGCAATGCCGGAATTTCAATCGGAATAACCGCGAGGCGGTAATAGAGGTCTTCGCGAAATGTACCGTCCTTGAGTTTCGGCTGGAGCGGTTCGTTCGTAGCGCCGACCACGCGCACATTTACCGGCGAGCTTTTGTTGTCGCCCACTCGTCGCACCTCACGTTCCTGCAACACGCGCAGCAACTTCGTTTGCAATTGCGGCGCCATCGAGTTCACCTCGTCTAGAAAAATTGTCCCGAGATTTGCTTCCTCGAACAGGCCGCGCTTATCCGCAACCGCACCGGTGAAGGCGCCTTTTTTGTGCCCGAACAACTCCGACTCGAGCAAATTCTCAGGCAGGGCGCTACAATTGATCGCCACGAAGGGGTGATGCTGCCGATTACTGTTGAAGTGCAAGCCACGCGCGACCAACTCCTTGCCTGTGCCGCTTTCGCCAACGATCAACACGGTACTGTCGGTATCGGCAACCTTGTTGATCAAATTGTAAACGTTTTGCATCTTGCGGCTCGTGCCGATGATATTTTCAAAGCGATAACGGTTTTTAAGTTCCTTGCGAAGGTAAACGTTCTCCCGCAGCGCCGCCTGGTAATCCAGCGCACGCTGCACTGTTAGCTGGAGTTCGTCGATTTTGAACGGCTTCGTGACGTAGTCGTATGCGCCCATTTTCATCGCCTCAACCGCAGTTTCCACCGTGCCGTAAGCCGTAATTAAAATGACGGCGGTCTGCCGGTGATGCTCGCGGATGTGCCGCAACACATCGAAGCCGGTCATCGTTTCCATTTTGATATCGGCGATCACCACCTGTGGTGCGAGGCTGTCGAGTTGCTCGATTGCTTTCGGCGCAGAATTGAAGGGGAAAACCTGATGCCCCTTATCGCGGCAGAGCGTCACGATGACCTCAACCATCGCCGGCTCGTCATCAATAATTACGATTTTAGCCATAAATCTCAGCGCGGAGAATATCTCAGTTTTGAGAAAAGAAAAGCGGAAATGAGAATAACCCTTTTTACCCAGGCTTTTGTATTACGCCACCGATCATCGACCAACTCACCGCTTCGGAAAAAGCGATGATCTGCTCAAAAATGTTACACCCAGTCCGGGACGGCACCGCAACCAAATCGGCGAATGCCCCCGACTTGATTTGGCCCAGGAATGATTGCTCTGCGAGTGCGCGGGCCGCATTTTTCGTTACCATCGACAAGATTTCCTCCGGCGAAACGGCCGGAAAGTTTCTCTGAAACTCGCGCATCTCGGCGAGCAAACTCAGATCGGCATTGCTCGCGAGACTATCCGTCCCGAGGCAAACGTTCGAACCACGTTCGCGGAATTTTTCGAATGGAAAGCGTGAGTGCCCAAAGTATGCGTGGCTGCGTGGACAATGCACGATCGCGAACTCCGTTGGAATTGCCAGCCGGTCAAAATCGCGCTCAGAAAGCTCGTTCAAATGAACCAGGATCCAATGTGGCCTGGCTCGAGCATTCGCAGCGGGATCGATCCCCGCATTGCGTCTGCCGAAGAATAGCGCAAGCGGCGTCTGCTCACCGCAATCCTTCATTTCGCGCCCAAGGTCGTTCATAAGGTCGTAGAGAGGTCCCGACCCTCCATGAAACATGGAAAATTCTTCACGCGATTCCGCCAGATGCGTTGTAAGCAAAACATCTTCACCTTGCCCAACCTCCTGGCAACGACGAAACAAATCTGGCGATGCTGTGAACAAGGCGTGCGGTGCCAATCCCCAATTCCGTTTCGATTTCAGTGATTCGACAGCATGGTCGACAATTTCATTTGCACGATCAGGATTGCGGACGTCGATTAATTCTCCAAACCACCAGGTCCGAATCGGCTCGTCGATCGACCCGATCACTTCGGGAAACGCGCAAAGATTGGCAATCGCCGTCGTTCCAAATCTCGCCGCTTCCGCAAAACCTGCCCTGATTGACGCGACGTAGTCTTCAGGCGAAAGCTTCGCCTTTGCCGAGTTGATCGCACGAATCCAATCCGCAAAACACTTTTGTGGCCGGACCTTGCCGCGCAGACAAGTGTAATCCAAATGACAATGCGCATTGATGAGGCCCGGCAACAACGCTTGCTCGCCCAGATCGACAGTTTTTTTAGTAAAGTACTGCGCGGAAATATCGCGGAACTTCCCGACATCCGCGATTCGATTCCCCGAAATGGCGACCGCACCGTTCTCAATCGGCGGGCCGTCCATCGTGACGACGACGCGCGCGCGAACAATCATTTTCTGCTGTAGCGGCGGTCTGCCAGCCACGCCTTAGTCTTGCGGAGGCGGGTGACCGTCGCAAACATTGTCAGAAATAATCCGCCCACGCAAAGCGAGCCTACCGATCCGTCGGGCCTTCGGCTTTCACGACTTTCCGGCACTCCGCCACGAGCAAATTGCACGCTTCCTGACAAAGGAGCGGCAATACGCGCTTTGTAGCCGGGGTCGGTGACCCCGGCCCGCGCGCTTGATCGCACGCCACATCAAACTTTTCCGGCGGCAATCTCCTCGAGGGAAGCGCGCCGCCCGCATCGCGCTTCCATAAAATCGTTCTCAGACAGCCGCCGTCTGACCGGCAAAAATCTCCAACCAGATCATCGATCTGTTCGTCCGAAATCTTCGCCGCTACCCGATACATTCCTGATTGTCGATTCAATGTTCCGCGCAATGGCGTAGGCGTCAGGCGATTTCGTTTCCAAGCGGCCAGCATTGCGACTCGACCCGGATAAAAATGGTCCAATGCGCGTCCCAGTTCGCTCAGATCGGCGATTTCGAGTCGCCAGCCATGGCGCAAATTCGGTGCTGTCTTTAGCGCCCGATAATTTCCCGCGTCGTCGTAGCGTGCGAGTTCGAACGCAGCCTCCGCATCTAAGAAAATCGACAAACCACTCCGGTTTTCATCATCTCGATGACAGAGAACAAAGCGGCCCCCACCTGTTCGTTGAACCAAGATCTGGCCGAAGCAGAAGCGATCGTGGAGGTCGAGTTTCAGACACCGCTCGACCAAGTCGAACATTGCGTCCCTGGCACTCGTTAGGTCAGACAATGGGCAATGAGTCCAGCCGCGCGCTCAAGAAATTGTCGATCTTCGTCACCGAACGCGTCTACCTTTTCGCTTTCCGCATCGAGCATTCCGACAATGTGGCGGTGCCCGTTCGTCATCGGAACAATAATTTCCGAGCGCGTGCTATGAAACGTCGGCAGGTAGCGGGAATCTTTCTGCACATCACCAACCACGACAGGCTTACCGGACTCAAGAGCGGCACCGCACAGACCCTGGCTAATCGGAAAACGCGGGTAGGCCGGAGGCTCATCACCCGTGCCAGCCAGGATGACGAACTCTTTCTTCGTGACCTTGTAAAGCCCCACCCAGCGATACTTCCGCGCGATGCGGATCATTTCCGCGACCTCCTGCATTCGCTTTGCAGTACACCCACCTGCGAGAACAAACGCGCCGATTTGCTGCAGCGTTTTGCACGTATTGGAATTCATCGCAGGGAAAGCAATCTGGCGTAAAAAAGCTGACAACGCGAGCCCGATTGTCAACTTTCAAAATTGCAACGTTTGCGCAACGATGATGTCAGCGACGCGAGCATCTGTCCCGATGGCCGGCGCGTAGAATAGGGAGCGCTGACCGATTTTGTAAGGGTTGTGTCGGAAAATCTCAGTGGGCGGCCCGCGATTGCTCTTGATCAAGCGTTTCTCAGCGATCCCGAGCAGCGCGGGAATGTCCTCATAGCTGTGCAAGCCATCGGAAATAAAAAACGGGACGACCACCACATTTGGCGTGGCGGTCAGTTTTCTCCAGTCTCCGACCCGCGGCGGCTCTTCCATGTACACGCTGAACACTGCCGCGTACCGCCCGAGCGCCCGAATTCTTTCGGCTTCACGCTTGGCCGCTACCGCGCTGTTCTCGTTCAGGTCCGTTCCGTGCGCGACGATCAAGAGGCTGGTCTCGCCCGGATCGACCCCTGGGGCAGATTCACGGGCGCGGTCCAAAAGCAGCTCGGTCATTAGCGGATGACTGCCAACCGGCCCGCAATATTTCCAAATCTGGCCGTCAGCGCGTTTTGTCGTCCGACCATTCAGCTCCAGTTCGCGGGGGACCACGGTTTCCGTGAAATAACCTTCGCTGATGAAATTTGGCACGACGTAAACTTCTGTAATCATTTGTGGATCGAACAAGAAAATCGCATCACGCAAACTCGGCTCCTCTTTCCAGAACGCGCAGCCAACATCAGCAAAGATTTTCCGACGCCTGATCTCGGCCGCGTGCGCCAGTGTTGGCGCGCTCGAGTCCGGATTCACGGTTGAGCCATGGCCAACGATCATGAGCGCGCTGGGTGATTCCACAACAGAAACGTTCAACAGCCTGCCCTGAGCGCAAGTCGAATGGGCCCAACCCGCCTCCGCAAGACTTCCGCCTTCGGCAGCCTGTCAAGATTTGTTGACCCCTTTCTTTTTCATTTCTTGTTTCGAACCGTAGCGGCCAAAGTGGCGGCCATTTGTCCGCGTCATGTTTTCATCGCCTCACCATGAAAGGTGGCGACACTTTGTCGACCTGGCGTACCGGAATGTCGAATTGGGCGACTAAAGAGGGCCAGAGGGGTCAGTCCTTTTTTCTTGCATTTTGCCTAAGCGCCTTCTGAAATGAACGCAGACCAGAATGCCCTTCAAGGTCGCTCAGCGTCTTGGCAACCCGGCTCAGATGTCCCTCACTACCCATCCGCAGCCTCCTGGCGAGCCACCCAAGCGTTACACTGGTTTCCGCGCGGACCCGATGCGCGATGACTCGTTTGCGCCAATCGCCTTTGCACTGCGACAAAAGGTCCGCTTCCGACACACCGAGTAGATCGATCATTTCCTCAATGATCCTCTCCGCCTGTCGCTCTCCGTGATCCTGGTCGGTGTGCTCGCGACGCACCTTTGCTCCATTTCCGGGTCGCTTTTTCTCCATCCAATCTAAAACCCGATCCCGAAACGCTTCACTTCCCCAGAACCAGCCGCGACGCACGTGTTTGAGCTCCTCCTCGGCTAGGCCCTCTCTGGCCCGGCCCTCCAATCTTTGACCATAGATCCGGCGGTCTCGCGGCTGGTCTTGCAGGCCCATTTCTGCCAGCACCTTGGAAACCTCTAGCCAGCAGGGACGCTTGCGCGGCGACGCCAGATAGGAAGGCAAACTGCTCCAGCGATAAGCTCTCAAGCTGCCCTTTTTTGCAATGAGCCCGGCCCGCGCCGGGTTCAAATGAATGTAATCGGAGACCGTTGCAAAATAGCCACTGCCGGCTTCCACCAACATCGCCTTGTAACGGCCTTGAAATAGATGGCCTGCCTTGCGGTGGCGCCGATTGTAACGCGCGGTCAAACAGCTCTGAAACCAACGCATTCCAGCGACCAAATTGGCCTGAGGCGTTTCCAGCAGCCAATGATAATGATTCCTCATCAGCACGTAGGCATGAATCTTCCAGCCGGTCCGCTGACATACCTGCGCCAAAGTCTCCAGGAAACACGCCCGATCGGCACCGTCCTCAAAAATGTTCTCGCGCCGGTCCCCCCGGCACATCACATGATAAGTGGCTCCCTCAAATTCGACCCGTATCTTCCTGGCCATCCTTCGAGCCTGCGCGCATCATTTCCCACAATGCAAGAAAAAAGGACTGACCCCTTTTTCGGACCTCCTGAATCATATCGGATGAGGGCCGTGATGTACGCCAAGAAAGAGGAATAGCTCCGCAACAGCGTCGAAATCAACGACGAGTTTTGGCGCTACAGGGATCGATGCCGTCCCAAAAATTGGCAGTTATTCCCGCGCTTTCCTTAAGCTTCTTCATCGTTTCAGGATCGACGTTAACGCACACGTCGTTCTTTGTTGAGAGCAGGTATGGCTTGCCGAAAATGTCGTTGCCGTTTCCTTCTGCAACTTTAAAGGTGGCATCTTTGGTGTAAGAGTGAAGCGCCTCAAAGGGTAAGCTCGATCGGTCGCACTTTGAAAAGTCTTCGGTACAGACCCGCATTAACAGCTCTCGCAGTATCTCTCCGTCCACTAAGACCACTCGCGCTTTGATCTTAGGATCGGACCAATTCGGTTCCTTGGCTCCGAAAGCCTTTAACGTGTTGATAAGTTCTTCATTGCCGCATCGAGCGGCTGCGATCATTGCGGTGAGACCCAGCGAGTCCGCCCTATTAACATCAGCACCCTTCTCGATTAGAAACCTGACGTGCCTGATCGTCGCGGATAAGCTCGGCGTTCCGTAGCAGTGTCGGCATGCGTACATAAGCAGGGTGTGACCATCTGGGATCGCAGCGTTTGGATCAGCTCCACTCTCTATGAGGTGCTCTACTAATCCATAGTCGCCCTCCCTGGCAGCAACCGCCGCGGCACGCGAAAAGTCGATCTCGTATTTGGCTGCTCGTCCCTCTGCTAGCACGAAGTATAAGAGCGCAATGATGATGGACCTGACCTTCATGATCTATTTGGGTCGCAGGATTATGTCCGGCGGTCGTGGGTTACCTTGCGGACCAGATTGATACGGGGTGACAGCGCCGAAGTTTATGGGCTTGTCTCCAAGAATCAAAGCCAAGCCCGGAAATCTATCTTTAAAGTGTGTTTGATGCGTCTCAGCTACCATCCCGGGAACTGTCACGTAGGATGCGTGAAACGGGTCGCCGCCGTCAGTCCAAATAACGACGTCGCCCGGGTTGGCCGCTCCCGTCACGTGATTGTACTCGTCCCGGGTGATTTGCGGCAGAGCCGTCCGGTCAATCTGAATGGTGGGGTCGTCTTGGCTGAAGCTCCTCGAGAAGCACGTTTGTTCCCCACCATCGTCCAATAAAGAATAAGATCCGTCGGGCAGGGGATTTCCTAGATCGGTGAAAACCTGATTGCCGACCCTGTAAACCAGACCCAGCGGATTGACAAGCCGCAAGGGGTCGTTCGCCACGTACGCATAAAGGTTAAGACCTCCGCGCTCCTGAAGCGGATCGCGGCTCAGCCATCTGCCAATGCTTGGACTGTAGTCCCGGTACAGTGCTAGATTGAGGCCATTTTCAAGGTCATAGTAGTGGCCGGTAAAGCCGAAGTCCGCGTCGACATCCCCACTGATCTTCTTCTGCACGCCGAATGGATCGTAATCGTATACGGCGTGGATGTAGCCGTTCGCATCGGTCAACTCGCGCACGCTGCCAAGGTGATCACGACTAAAATAGTAGTTCTTGCCGTTGATCTGTTCACCTTCGGCGAAAAAGAGCTTTGTCACGTAATTCAGACCTAGCAGGGCACTATCCCACGCTACCACAGGTGTGGTGCCGCTCCATACGTAAATCGGGGCGCTCACTTCCTGCCAGCCTGTGTCGACTGGTTTGGTCGTTCTTACTAGCCTTGCCATCCCAGTACGCCGGCCCAGCCCATCGTATCCGAATTCAGTGCGCTTGAACATAGGTATCGGGCTCGATGCTGGTACCGCTGGAGGGATGATTTGCACCGGTTTCTCAACCGCTATGAGCCGGTTTGCCGCATCCCATGTATAAGTGCTTGTTCCATCAGAGAGCAAGTTTCCGTTCGCATCGTAAACATACCCCGGGTCGGTGATCTCATTGACATCGTTGAATGTGTGAGTGCCCTTTGGATCGGTCGTGCGATTCCCTGAAAGATCATAACCATAAACAGAGTTACTAACTAGCGTGCTTAGCGTGCTCGCCCCGGTCAGCTGGTCAGCCAGATCGTAGGAGTAGGTAACAACGGGCCCGACGGTCGCCACCAATTGTCTCGTTAACGTTTGGATTTGCCCTTCCGCATCGTAGGTATAGCCGAACGCGGACAGATTAATGCCGTGGCTGTCCACGTTTTGCAGCGTCTGCAGCCGCCGATCGTGCAGGTTGTCAAAATAGGAATAGTTTGCACTTTGTCCATTCGGGTACGTTAGTGTCTTCAGCCGTGAAGTAAGTCCGTCATAAGTCCGGGTGAAATGGCCGAGAGCGTTGTCCTCGGCGGTCACACGGCCGAGGGAGTCGTAAGAGAACGCGCTTCCCGCCGAGATCAATTGGCTTCCGTAGAGGAACTCCGAGGAATCCTCCTTGACTGACTGGCTCACGAACCTTCCAAGCTCGTCGTACGTGTAGGTGATTGCGGAACCCCTGGGGGGATTATCCTCTCCCTGAAGCCGTCCCGCTCCCAACGTTGGTGGCGATGTGATCGGATAGTAGGAGTACGTAGTCCAGCCTCCAGTATCGTCATTCATTGTCTGAGCACGATTATAATTCGGATCATAGCTGAAGTTGACATATGGCGCGTAGTTGATAGCGTTTGTGTAGCTGGCTGATTTTAAGTTATTGTCGGAGAAGTACGAATAGTTTCTCGTCTGACCAAGTGCGTCAGTCGTTGATTTCAACCGGCTCGACGTGTTCTCGTAAACGTAGGACCACGATGTATTATCGGCGAAAACCTTCGATACGAGCCGGCCTTCTAAATCGCGGATGAAGGTGGTAACTTTGCCGCGAGCATCAGTGATTTGCCCAAGCGCCCCGCACGAGCACCAGTCGTATTGCGTGATACGTCCTGATGGGTCGATAATTTTGTCCAGTTGCTCATTACTGTTGTAGTGTCTGTAAGTCCAGCGGCCACGGCGGTCCCGGATTTGCGTTGCGTCCAAAGTCATCACGCCGGTATCGTGATCGGTGTACCGGGTGTAGAGTATCTGTTTGTATGTCCCATCCGGATACGTAGCCTTCGTCGGGCGATCAAGGTTATCATAATCGATCGTGACAGTGTAATTGTCCGGGATACTCGTGATTGTTCGAACGCGATTCGCGGCCTCATAGGTAAAGCTCGTCACGGCCGACGTACCATTGTATTGGGGACCGGTGATCGATGCGAGATATCCCGCAGGAACGCTGCTTCCGTCGCCGTACGAGTAGCTCGTTGTCTCGCCTTTTGCATTTTGGACGCTCGTTACATGACCAGACGAGTTGTAAGTATAAGCCGTTGTCTGACCTGCAGCATCGATGGAAGTAAGCGGCTCGTGCAGTGAATTGTAAGTATAACTGGCAATCTTATCCGCTGCGGTGCCAGTCGGGTCCGTGCTGACGCCCGATGGATTCTTTTGATAAACCGTCAGCAAATCGATATTGTTTGTATCGTAGACGTAGCTTGTCGCACGACCTATGGGATCCGTCGCCTTGGTAACCTTGCCGATGCTATTGTATTTGTACTGCCAAACCTGCGTGGTCCCATCATCCAGCACCCGGGACACTTTGCTGGGATTTGCGCTCGCGCCGACGTGGTTGGTATCCGATTGACCGGCGTAAGCATACGAAACACGGTTCTCCAGCGGCGCCTGTTCGTGTTCAGGTATGCCCGAGGGTGTGTTATCGGAGTTTAGTGTCCAGTGGGTGATTCGTGCCTTCGTAACATCGTAGACTCCGCTTACCGGCGGGTACATTTCGGTAGCCCTTTTGTCCCAGTAAAAGGTGTTGGCGAAATCAGAACCATAATTATCGCGATATTCCACTCGATCTTTGCCTCCAAGCGGATCTGTGATGTCTATCCAGCGGCTCGTGCCCGATTGTCCGGTCGCAAAGGTGGATGTCCCGTACGGAGTTTGAAGCGAGGTGACGAAGTTCGTTCCATCGGATGTGTACGTAAATATCGATTGAATACCAATTTCATCTGTGATCGTGGTCAGCTGGCCACTTGCGTTATAAGTAAAAGTCGCCGACCGCCCAGTCGAGAATGGCTCCTTTACTTTAGTGATCTTCAATGGGTCGCAAGATAGCTCGTAAGAAAGCGTCGTTACCTGACCGAGAGCGTCTGTGATTGTTGTGACACGGAAGTTTGAGTCATAGCCAAGTGTTACTGCATTACCTGTGGGATCGAGCCATCGCGTCATGAAACACTGGCGCGGAAACGATGTTGAACCGTCACTCAGGTTGAAGATCTGTTTGGAGCCATCCGGAAAGTCTTTTTCAAAGGTTGTGGCACTGGTTCGAACCAGCACGGCCCCACTCTGTCGATCAGGCAGATACCTCTGTGAGGCAGCGTTGAAGCCCGAATAAGCCTCAACTCCGCCACCGGCAACGTAAACGGCGACGGCATTCGAAGGATAATTTGGGTCGTCCGTTACGTACGAAAGCCAGTTGAAAGTCCATTTTGGACCGAGGTTCGAGTAGGCGAACGTTTGCGGCTGCTGACTTTCTCTTTGGTTGTAAGTAACAGTGAATTTGATCGCCGGTCCGCGCGGTGGTGTGTAACGCAGCGGGGTGTCTACAATGTTAAGACTCGCCGCCAGTGAATGCGCGCGGTAGCGCGCCATACCTGTCCCATCGCCGCAGTCGTTGCTCCCGTTCTTGCTATCGTTGGGCTTGCCGTACGTCGTCAGTGGGGTAGGTGCTGGTGTGGGCGTAGGTGTCGGTGTCGGCGTGGGCGTCGCTGGCCCGATTTGGATCGGAATTGCCGTGTGGACTGTCTGTGGCGGGTACGGCGGGCAGGGGACGGTTTGGATAGTCACGTCAGCGATCCTTCGCTATGAACCGACCCCGCGGGAGCCGAGTTGCAAACAACCCATATTTTGCTTGCACCGCGACCGCCCGCGTTGTTCAGGACGGCCAATCCCAAATCGGGATCAGCCGTCCATGATCCATCGCTATTGACGTGAA
>JACXTT010000746.1_pt1 | contig 55639 bp, 46 predicted proteins | sample 9270951 | NCBI WGS metagenome assembly JACXTT01 (sample SAMN15532306, study PRJNA645909) | rock metagenome | isolation source: weathered quartz diorite | place: Puerto Rico | collected 2017-06-21
CATTGGGCCTTGTGGAGTTTCAGCCACCCACTCGCCCGCCACTCTCTTGAGGGACTTCCCTAAGCCTGAGGCCCATCGGGGGAAGTTCTCGGGCACTGAGGTGAAGTTATAGACGTCACACGGATTGCGATTGATTTGCACACTGAGATTGCGTGATTGATACATCGTTGCCATGGAGATTTCTCCTGTCGTGTGCCCAAAAGCAGAGGGAGTCGCTGCCATCCTCAGCCCCAGCGTTACTAGCAACACCTTCATAAACAGAACCCCTTTCGGTTCTCAATGCAGGGGCCTAACCGTTGATTAACAAGTCAATTCGCCCTGATAATGTAATATTGAGCTGGTTTTCAGGCAAGCATATAAACTTGATTCTCGGCGTGCTTAATCACCCTCCTGGGATCTGGTACGCTAGGCTCGACAACGAGTCAATAGCGATGATTCCTTAGAAAGCTCGTCCGACCCCCTTGTCTCCATCTAGCCACGCTGCTGGCCTGGGAGGGCGGGATTTAGACATCTCTGTATGGACTCATTGAGGAGTGTATTACTGAGGTCGAAGCGGTGATGTCGGAGATCTCCAATGAGCTCTGATGTTTTCAAAGCATCGCACCAACCCCGCGTCAGTGGAGCGAATGGAGAGGCGCTTTCCTTTCCTTCCTCTGGGCTGCTCCTGCTGTGGAGGAAAGGGGTCAGAGCGAGCAGGGAAGAAACCGTCGTTTCGGGTCGCGATTCCTGAGGCCTCCAAATGTTTCGCTCAGTATAGCGCCCTGCTACTGTGTAACCAGTTTGGAAAATATCACAACTTGTTGATTGCCGATAGGTTGCGGGTTGTGCGGCGCTTTGCATAATTTGCAGCATACAAACCCGCGAGTTCCCGTAAAATCTGCGATTCAATAGGAAGAGTTGTTGACGAGACATCGGGAAAAGGGATGAGAAGGGTTAGGAATCAGGGGTTAGAAAAAAGATCTGCCCATTTGCCGCTCGCGAGCGTGGTGACAAAGTCTACGTCGCCTTCGAGAAAATCGAAACTGGGAAGGTCCACAAACTTCACCCAGGCCAGCGCCTGAAACTGGGTATTGACAATGTCGCCTTTGAAAGCAGGGACGTGAAAAAAACTGATAATGATCGTACGTCCGTTTGGATAGGTATGGGAAGTGTTATGAATTTCCGGACCGATCGTGGCATTAATACATAGCTCTTCTTGCAATTCTCGCCAGAGACAGACAACTCCATCTTCGCCATCCTGAATTTTCCCGCCGGGGAACTCCCATTTGCCAGGATGCAGGTCTTCAGGCCTACGTTGGCAGATCAAAACGTGTGCCCCTTTGGTTAAGACCCCTGCAGAAACGTGGATAGTTGGCATAGATGTTCGGATGACTAATTCAATTGCGCGGTCATACGCACGAGCATGTTCCGGATAGTTGCCGCGTCTTCCGCCTGAGGGGCCATTTGTAGGTATTGTCGGAAATCCTGCGCCGCAGCTTGGAGATGACCAAGTCGCTGCCGCACCGCCCCACGATCACGAACCTCTGTCGCCATAGTCGGGTCGGTGAGAAGTATCCACTCTATGGCCTGCACCGCCCGCGTAAAATTTTCTTGTTGGAGATACACTCCCTTGAGATTGCGCAACATGCGGATGAGAATTTCTCGTTTACTAGCCGGGGTGAGCAACTGAGGAATTTGAGAGAGAAACGGGTTCCCGTCGCCATACATCTCACGCAGTTTCTGCGCTAATTGCTCAGAACTGAGTCTCATCCCACCGTGGAATGGATCGAGTACGATCTCTCCTTCTGGACTCTGGCATTTCACCAAAAAGTGACCGGGGAATCCGACGCCGACGAGCGGAAGACCTAGACGACGACCAACTTCGAGGTAAATCACAGACAGTGTGATGGGAATGCCTGTCTTGCGCTCCAGGACCTCATTAAGGAAACTATTGCGCGGGTCGTAGTAATCCGTGGTGTTGCCGGAGAGCTTTTCTTCTTGGAAAAGCAGTTTATTCAGCTGATCGATGATCGTTGTTGTGTCTGGCTCCTCAGGCAGGCGCGTGCGCACCGTAGCTGCGAGCGTTTCGAAGCGATGCAGATACGCCATAACATCTACATCTGGTTGAGCGTCCTGAGCGATCAGGAGTGCGGCTTCAGCAAGATCAAAATCCTCACTCACGTTGCTGACCAACTGGGCGAACCGTTCTCGCGCCGGTACTGGCATAGACGTCTCCTAACCTCTTGTTGCTCTTTATAGTTGTTTTATACTGCTGACAAAGCCGAGGAAGTGCAAGGGTGTAGGGGATGGACAAGAGGAGAAGCGCTCTCTTATAATTTCTTCTTAGATCATTATGATCGTACCAAGCCGAAGCCCGTTGCATCAGCTCCTGCGTGTGACAGAAGGAACTACTCCGCTCATTATCCTTCCGCACGATAATCCCGACCCGGACGCTTTAGCCAGCGCCGCGGCGCTGCGGTTTATTGTTAATCAAGCGAACGAAGATAAAGAAGTAATCATTGCGCTTGGGGGCATCGTCGGACGAGCAGAGAACCGGGCGATGCTCCGCTACCTCAATATCACGTTGGCGCCGGTGAACGAGATTGATTTTTCTGGCAATCCCCAAGTAGCGTTGGTTGATACGCAGCCCGGGCGGACGAACAATTCTCTTCCAGATGGGTTCCTGCCGACTATCGTGATTGACCACCACCCGGCGTATGGCTCGTACGAGAACGTCTCTTTTCTTGATCTCCGTGAAGGCTATGGGGCCACCTCGACGATTCTGAGTGAATATCTCGAAGAATCGCATGCTGATGTGGAGAGCAAGATTGCCACGGCGCTGTTCTACGGCATCAATGCAGAAACGCAGGATCTTGGCCGTGAAGCGACTCCCAATGATGTGGCTGCTTGCCAATTCTTATACCCGTACACCAATAAGCGCCGTTTGGCCAAAATCGAAAACGCCAGGGTGCCGCGCGAATACTTCAAGGTCTTTCGGGATGCGATTGAAGAAGCCGTGCTGTATGACAAGGTGGTGATCTCTGTGCTTCACGAAGTGCAGTATCCGGACATGGTTGCCGAAGTGGCGGATTTTCTGCTGCGGCTTGATGAGTCGGAGTGGGCGATGGCGATTGGAGTGTATCACGACAACATGCATGTTTCGCTGCGCACAACTAATCGTGACGTGAATGCCGGAGAAATTTTGCAAAAAGTCTTAGGCAGTAAATCTGCTGGCGGACATGACATGATTGCCGGTGGGCGCATCAAAGTGTCGGAACGGGGCCTTGGTGTGGAAAAAGCCGCCGTACGCATCAAGGATCGTTTGCTGAAGGCGATTGGCGTTGATGCTGCTTCGGCGGAGGATTTGGTGAAGTAAGCAGAAGTAGTCAGGAATCAGCATTCAGTAGTCAGTAGAAAGACAATACCTGAGACATGCTGACTACTTGCTCCTGCCCTATCAATTTTTCCTCAAATTCCGCAAAATGCTCCTCCTAGCACATGCAGTAAGGAGGGGGCTCATGGCCTTAGCACGTATTCCACGATACTCGGCTTCTGGTTCAAGCTTGATTTCTTTCAGTCAGCTTCCCGCCGGGGCAGCCTACGAAGTTATTCCACTCGTTGCCGAAGACCGCGGCGAATCCAAAGGCGTCCTATACACCAAGGGCGGCGAAAAGACCGTTGTCTGTCTCATGCATCCTCGTGCAGATATGAGCCGTCACTATGCGATTCCATATCTGCTCGAAGCTGGCTATGCCGCATTTGGGCAAGAAGGGCGCTGGCCGGGAAATGATATTGCTTGCATCCATGAAATGCTTCTGCCGGATATTGCGGCCAGCACGACCTTCTTGAAAGAGAAACGTGGATTCGAGCGAGTGATCTTTATTGGTAATAGCGGCGGCGGATCGCTCTACACATTCTATCAGGCCCAAGCGGTGACGGTCCCTCCAGGACGGCTCACCACTACGCCGGCGGGTGACCCGTATGATTTGAATCGTTTTACGCTTCCTCCGGCGGACGGTATGGTAATCTTGGCTGCTCATTTAGGGGAAGGAAAATTTCTGCAAAAAACTGTTGATCCGTCGGTAACGGACGAGAACGACCCGCTGTCACATGATCCCGCTCTCGATATGTACAATCCGGCCAACGGCTTCAAGACGCCTCCTACTCCCAGTAAATACAGCCAGGAGTTTATCCAACTGTATCGCGCAGCGCAGACCGCCCGAGTCGCTCGCATAGATGCCATCGCTCGTCGGCACATCGAAGAACAGCGCTATTTTCAAGAGCTGATCCGTCAGCCGGAGTCCGACAACTGGCCGGTGGAACGGCAGACCTTCGTCAGCCGTCGCGCTTTGGTGGGACGCTATATGGAAATCCATCGGACTGAGGCGAACCTCACTTATGCTGACCAGTCGCTTTGCCCGTCTTCGCGCGACTATGGCTCCTTGTGGTCTCCACGACCAGATCTCTTCAACTATTTAGAACATGGATTTGGCAAATACCAAACGCCGCGAGCGTGGTTGAGCAACTGGTCCGGGCTCTCGTCTTGCGCCTCGGTGTTGGACAACGTGCCGAAGGTGACGATTCCTACTCTTGTGGTGAACTATACTGGTGATCACGCCATCTATCCTGAAGAGTCCGAAGCGATTTATCAACAATCGCCCGCGTCCGACAAACAATTTGTCCAAGTTGACGCCGACCACTTTGGTTATCCATTGCCGTCCAAGCCGAACCAGGGAGGACGTGATGGGTCAATGAAAGTGATCGTGCAGTGGCTGCGCGACAGATTCCCGGCGAGATAGCATCTCGCCCGCTCCCTGCGGTTGCTCTATGGCTCGCTCGTTTCACTCGCTTTATAGCAGATGGCTCGCTCCCTACGGTCGCTCTATAGTGGGACTCTCTTGCCACCAGCCATCTGCCATTGAGCGCACGCAGTGCGCGGGCCATAGAGCGAAGCGGGCGATAGAGCGAACATAGGGAGCGAGCAAAGATGCGTTTCGGCATTAATTTCTTCCCTTCAGTTGATCCTGCCCTCCTCTCTGGACAACAGTATTACCGGCAGGCCTTGGCTCTCGCGGCCCGCGCTGATGAGTTGGGGTATCACCATATTCGTACTGTTGAACATTACTTTCGCGGATACGGAGGATATTCGCCGAGTCCGATTGTGTTCCTCACCGCTGTGGCCCAATGCACACAGCGAGTGAGGTTAGTGACTGGCGCGGTGCTTCCCGCTTTTAATCATCCCATTAAGCTCGCTGCTGAATTGGCGATGCTCGACTGTATCTCCAACGGTCGCTTGGAAGCCGGTTTCGCTCGTGCGTTTCTTCCCGAGGAGTTCGACGCGTTTCAAGTGCCGATGGAGGAAAGTCGGGCGCGCTTTGAGGAGGGCATTACTGCAGTCAAGCAGTTATGGACTGAACCGGAGGTTCGGTTTGAGGGCCCGTTTCATCAATTCGGCCCGGTTTCTCTCCTTCCTACACCCGTACAGCGGCCACATCCTCCCATCTGGGTGGCCGCCATCCAAACCGCTGAATCGTTTGTGTGGGCCGGAGAACAGGGTCACAACTTAATGATCGTGCCGTATCTGAGCGCTTTCGACTCAGTGGCGACGAATCTTCGCGCCTATAAAGAGAGCTATGCAAAAGCTGGACACGGAAAAGGCGGAGGAAAGGTGCAGATGTCTTTTCATCTATACATGGCTGAAGATGGAGTGACTGCTCGTCGGGAGGCGCAAGCGCCGATCGATGAGTATATGCGTGTCTTCAAAGAGTCTGCTGCGGTGTGGAATACCCGAACGTCGACCGATTACAAAGGATACGAGAAACTCTTTGCTATTTTAGAGTCGATGACTTATGATCGTGTCTTGGCGGAGGGGCGCGCATTCATCGGCGATCCTATCGAAGTCGCAGACCAAGTCCGAAAGGTCGTTGCACTCTTTGGTCCAGTCGAACCTAGCCTCCAGGTGATGTTCGGCGATATTTCTGAAGCCGCCGCGCGGCGCAGCCTAGAGCTGTTTGCCGCAGAAGTGACGCCGCGACTAGCAGACCTGTCAAGCGATTCACAATAAAAGAGATCTTATGCAGGACCTTTATCGAGAAAGACACTGGTCTTCCGGCTGTTGGGGCTTCTGTAGAAAGTGTTTAGAGCAAACGAGAAAGAATCTTTCGAAAAAATAAAGAGGAGAAAATCATGGACATCGGCAAGGTAGGGGCCTTTTGTTTTCTTGATGCGATGCCCGCAGAGGAAAGTGTGGCGTTCTGTCGCCGCGTTGAGCGGATGGGATACAAGGTGCTGTGGGCGCCAGAAGCGTGGGGCCGTGACCCCTTCGCTCAAGGGGGGTATCTGCTCGCTAAGACAGACCAGCTTATCTACGCCACTGGCATTGCGAACATTTGGGCGCGCGACCCTGTAGCAATGGCGGCTTCGGCCAAGACCTTAGCGGAAGCTGCGGAGGGTCGTTTCATTCTTGGCGTCGGGGTGAGTCATCGCTCGCTGGTCGAAGATGTGCGCAGTCATAAATATATCAAACCCTATAGCTACATGAAGGAATACATCCCGATGATGAAGTCGGCCTTATATCGGGCGGTGGCTCCGAAGACGGAGCCGCCGCTGGTGATTGCCGCACTGCACCCGAAGATGCTGGCGCTCACTGCTCGTGAAGCGCGTGGCACTCACACTGCCTTCTGCCTGCCTGAACATACCAAGCGCGCCCGGGAAGTGATGGGACCCGACGCTTGGGTTTGTCCCAGTGTCATGGCGATTCTGGAGCGTGACGCCGCCAAAGCGCGAGCGCGGGCGCGGCAACATCTGAGTTTCTACGCAAATCAAGAAAATTACCAACGAATTTTTATCGCACAGGGATTTACGCGCACGGACTTTGAGAATGGATGTAGCGATCACTTGATCGACTCAGTGATCGCCTGGGGGAGTGAAGAGCAGATTCACGAGCGGATCGACGCGCACTTGGCTGCTGGCGCCAACCATGTCTGTTTGATGCCGCTGCGGTGTGACGAACCCAATCTCCCCGACGAGCGGGCGCTCGAAGCCTTTGCCCCGCAGTGAAGGAGCGAAAAGATGGCTCGCTCACTCTGTTCGCTTTATAGCTCGCTCGTTTCACTCACTTGATAGCTGATGGCTCGTTCGCTTCGCTCACTGTATGGCAAATCAGTCAGACCACAAACCATAAGCCATCTGCGATAGAGCGACCGCAGGGAGCGGGCTATAGAGCGAGGCGAGCTATCCGCCATCTGCCATCAGCGTTTGGTCCTGCCAAGCTTTCAGAAAACTGAGATTTTCTCCTCAGCCTTAGCCTGGGGCGCAATTTGCAAATAGGAGGACTACTTCCAGAGGCGCCAGCCTGACGCCTTGGTTGGGATTTTGTTCTGGGGTGGTAAGACCTTGAATTCAAAAGAAGTTTATTTATGTGAGGCCTGATGCCGGAAAACGGGGGACGCAAGATTGCCTAAAGAAACGGCAGAGCGAGCTTGCACTGTTGGTGGAGCAACAGTCGTTTGTTCCCTTTTCATTTTTACAGAGTGTACAAGATGAACACTTCTTCTTTGCCTTTGATGCGCCGGATGGCTGATTGGTTCTCCCACTTGATGGCGAAGTCGCCTCAGCGAAGACCATCACACACGGAGGCGCTCCATCGCTGGTCGGCAGAACTAGAGCTCTCCAACTCGACACTCGCACGCGAGATCGCTGAACGGAAACGAGTAGAACAAGAGTTGCGTCAGGCGGAAGCAAAATACCGGAGCATCTTTGAGAACGCTGTTGATGGAATTTTTCAAACGACGCCTGAAGGACAATATCTCAGCGTGAATCCCGCCTTGGCTTGTATTTACGGCTATGAGACTCCCGACGAATTGATGAAAAGCCTAACGGATATTGGCGAACAATTGTATGTCGATTCGTCTCGGCGGGCTGAGTTCATCCGTTTACTCCATGCACACAACACAGTGATGGGATTCGAGTCGCAAGTTTACCGCCGGGATGGGAGGGTAATCTGGATCACAGAAACGGCGCGCGCGGTCCGCGCTGAAAACGGGGCGCTCCTGTATTACGAAGGGATGGTTGAGGACATCACTGAACGCAAGCAAGCCGAGGAGGAGTTGCGAAAGGCAAAAATTGCCGCGGAGGCTGCGGCCAACGCGAAAAGCGAATTTTTGGCCAACATGAGTCATGAGTTGCGGACGCCGTTGAATGGCGTGATCGGCATGACCGAGCTAGCGCTTGACACCGACCTGACCCCGGAACAACAGGAGTATCTCACCATTGTTAAAGACTCGGCGACTTCTCTGTTGGAACTGCTGAACGACATTCTGGATTTTTCTAAAATTGAGGTTGGAAAATTAACGCTTGATCCTATCGATTTTTCTCTGCGCGACGACCTTGCAATGGCCATCAAAGCGCTTGCCGTCCGCGCGCATAAACAGGGGCTGGAGCTGGCCTGCGACATTCCCCCGGACGTGCCGGATATCGTGCTTGGCGATCCTGGGCGTCTGCGTCAGATTGTGGTGAATCTGGTCGGCAACGCCATTAAGTTTACTCATCAAGGTGAAGTGGTGATGCGGGTCTCCGTCGAGTGGCGGCTCGAGAACGAAATCTGTCTACATTTTACCGTTACGGACACTGGCATTGGGATTCCGCCTGAAAAACAGCAGCTTATTTTTAGTCCCTTTACGCAAGCCGACAGCTCTACGACCCGACAGTTTGGCGGGACAGGGTTGGGGTTGGCGATCTCATTACAACTTGTCGCCATGATGGGCGGCACTATCTGGGTCGAGAGCGAAGTGGACAAGGGCAGTACATTCCACTTTACTGCTTGCTTTGGTCTGCGAGCAGACGCTACACCGAAGCCCTTGAGGGAACGAGACAGTCTCATCGGTTTGCCGGTTTTAGTGGTTGATGACAACGAAACAAATCGACGCATCTTGGAAGAACAATTAACCAGCTGGGGGATGCATCCCGTTGTGGTCGAGAGTGGACAAGCAGCGCTGACGGTGTTGGAGGCGGCGGCGGCTGCAGACTCGCCGTTTGCGCTGGTGTTACTCGATGCGCACATGCCTCACATGGATGGGTTCATGGTGGCTGAGTCGATAAAAGACAACCCCACTCTCGCCAAAGCGACGATCATGATGTTGACGTCGGGGGACCACCCCAAGGATGCCGCCCGTTGTCGAGAGATGGGCATCGTCTCGTATTTGACAAAGCCGATCAAGCAATCGGACTTGCTCAACGCCATTGTGACTGCTCTGTATAGTACGCCGACACGGGAACCTGCTCCGCCAGCTCCTTTTCCAACGAAGACTCCTTCTACACTGCACATTTTGTTAGTAGAGGATAATCCAGTGAACCAACGTCTGGCGGTGAGAATGCTGGAAAAACGGGGGCATTCTGTGGTCGTTGCCAACAATGGGAAGGAGGCGCTGACTATACTGGAAAAAGAAGCGTTTGCTGTGGTGTTGATGGATGTGCAGATGCCTGAGATGGACGGACTTGCGGCTACTAGGGCCATTCGTCAACAGGAGGAGTCAACGGGGGCGCATATCCCTATTGTTGCGCTGACGGCGCACGCCATGAGAGGGGACCGGGAGCGTTGCCTTACGGCAGGCATGGACGCCTATCTCTCCAAACCGCTTCAATCGCCTCAGTTGTTCGAGATGATTGAGCGTTTGGCGCTTCCTGACGCTGCGCACCAAGGGGAAGGGGAAGAGAAAAATGAGAAAGAACCTTCAGGAGTCATCTTTGACCAACAGGTGGCTTTAGCAAGAGTTGAAGGGGATCATGAGCTACTGCGGGAAATTGTCGGCTTGTTTTTGTTAGAAACGCCAGAACTGCAATCTGCAATTCGCGAGTCGATCAGTCGTCAAGATGGACAGGCGCTTGAGTTGGCTGCCCATTCGGTGAAAGGCGCAGTGAGCAGCTTTGGCGCACAGGCTGCTTGTGAAGCGGCGTTGAAGCTCGAAGTCATGGGCCGTGAGGGCGACTTGACGCAGGCTATGGTAGCTTCTACTGAGCTTGAACGGGAAATTGCTCGCCTGACGCGGGCATTGGCGGAGTTCCGCGGGGGGCCTGGGATGTGAGAATCCTGATCGCTGATGATGACGCCATTCCGCGTCGACTCTTGCAAGCGACCTTGACGAAGGCGGGGCATGAAGTGGTTAGCGCCTGTGATGGTGTTGAGGCGTGGCGTATGTTGCAAAGCGCCGATGCGCCAAGACTTGTGATTGTAGACTGGCTCATGCCCAATATGGACGGAGTAGAAGTCTGCCGCCGAGTGCGCCAGCGACAAACTAGTCCCTACACCTATCTTATTTTGTTAACCGCAAAGGATCGCAAGGAAGATCTCATCGCCGGGTTAGAAGCCGGAGCGGATGATTATTTAACCAAGCCCTTTGATCCACAGGAACTCCAGGTGCGCCTCCGGACAGGTCAACGCATCCTTGATTTACAAACGGCGCTCCTCACCTCATTGGATCAACTCGCTCAAGCCCATCAGCGAGAAGTGGAGATCGGCGCCAAGATTCAGCAAACGTTGCTCTTTGGCCAGCTCCCTCATGACATGGAGAGAGCCCAGATTGCCGCCCTTACTCTTCCCTCCCAATCCGTGGACGGGGACTTTTACGATTTTTTCCGACATCGCAGAGATTGCTTCGATGTCGTGGTGGGCGATGTCATGGGGAAAGGAGTGCCCGCGGCGCTACTGGGTGCGGCTCTCAAGGGTTCTTTCCCGCGCGCGATGAGTCAACTTCTTCTCTCCTCCCAGCAAAATATGCTTCCCGAGCCAGAAGAGATTGTCCTGCTGGTGCAAAACGAAGTGGCCCGGCAGTTTATGAGTCTTGGCGTATTTGCCACCCTCTGCTATGCGCGTATTGATTTGACGCAGCAACGGCTCACGCTTGTCGATTGTGGACATCCCAAAACCATTCATTTCCGTAGCCTGACTGGCGCCTGCGACCTCCTCCAAGGCGACAATACGCCCTTGGGATTCAGTGATCTGGAATCTTATCAACAAGTCTCTTTTCCTCTCGCTGAGGATGATGTCCTGGTCTTCTATTCAGATGGGCTGACGGAAGCTCGGAATGCGGATGGCGACTTCTTTGACGTTGAACGTTTGATGGACATCATCCAGAGACACCATCATCTGGAGCCGGGTCAACTAATCAATGCAATTCGCAAGGCGGTGCTCGATTTTACTAATCTAGAAACGTATGCAGATGACTTGACCTGTGTTGTCGTGAAGATTGAAGAGACTGCTGACTCTCCACACTGCATGGCGCGCACTCAATTCGAGACGACGAGCACCCTCGCCCGGCTTCCGTTGATGCGAACGTTTGTCCGTTCATTTTGTCAAGACTTACCGATATGCGTGCTCGACGACGAGAGCCTTGATCAACTCGAACTCGCAATCACTGAAGCCGCGAGCAATATCATCCGACACGCCTATCTCAACCGCCCTGACGGACCCTTGCAATTGGTTGTGGAAGCTTTTCTTGACCGTATTGTCGTTCAATTTTTTCACCAAGGCGCCGCCTTTGACCCTACAACCATTAAACCGCCTGTCTTTGATGGTTCACGTGAAGGCGGCTTTGGCGTGTACATCATCGCCCACTCTGTCGATGAGGTGAGCTATGCGCCTGACGGAGAAAAGGGCCACTGCGTTCGGTTAGTCAAAAAACCCAAAGTCCGAGGAGAGGGGGATGCCTGAATGGAACTGATGTGCGAGCACCTCGGTGATGTAACTGTGGTCACGCTGGCGGGAGCGCAGCTTGACGCCAGTTCTGTCGGGGAATTCAAGCGTAACATCACGCCCGTGCTGGATGAGCATGCTCAAGTCATTTTTGACCTGAGCCAGTTAGGGTTTGTTGATAGTTCCGGGCTCGGCGCTCTTCTCGGATGCCTCAGACAAATACAAGCGCGCGGTGGGGACTTGAAACTCTGTAGCATGTCAAAATCCGTTCGTGCGCTTTTCGAGCTCGTGCGCATGCACAGAATATTCCACATTTTTGATACGCAAGAGGAGGCGGTTCGTGCGTTCCGTTAACAGTGAAAAGAAAGCTTGGGAGGCGCTCAAGGAAAACGGCAAGATTCCATCCATCACCGCTTTTCAAGACTCCATCCGTCGCCAGGTGCGCTACTCACTCGGAAAAGAGTGGCGGAATCTTTCGGGGTACGACCTGTTTACGGCGGTGGCGTTAGCCGTACGTGAGCTGCTCGTGGACCGGATGTTGGAGACAGAAGCACGCTATCAGCAGGCCAACGCCAAACGCCTATACTATCTGTCCATTGAGTTTCTTATGGGGCGTTCTTTGAGCAACAACCTGGATAATCTCGGTCTCTTCACCTTATGTGAGCAAGCTTTGCGTGAGATGGGAGTGAATTTAGCGGATATAGAAGAGCATGAACGGGACGCGGCGCTCGGCAATGGCGGGTTAGGGCGCCTGGCTGCGTGTTTCTTGGACTCGCTGGCGACTCTGGGAATGCCGGGCTATGGCTACGGCATTCATTATGAATACGGGCTCTTCCAGCAAGAAATTCGCAACGGTTATCAGAGAGAAAAACCGGACAACTGGCTCGTGTACGGAACCCCGTGGGAGATTGAGCGCGCGGACGAAGCGTGTCTGATTCCGGTCTATGGACGTATTGAACATACACTGGACCGGGGCGGGCACTACAATCCTATGTGGATGGATTGGCAGATGTTGGTTGGCGTTCCCCATGATTTACCAATCGTCGGGTACGGCGGGCGCACGGTCAATTATCTGCGGCTCTATTCCGCTCGGTCTTCGGCCGACTTTGACATGCAGATTTTCAACACGGGCGATTACATTAAAGCGGTTGAGCAAAAAATTGCCTCCGAAACCATTACCAAGGTGCTCTATCCGTCCGATTCGGTCATGGCTGGCCAGGAGCTGCGGCTGGTGCAGGAATACTTCCTGGTCGCCTGCGCCGTAAGAGATATTATCAAGCGGTATTTACAGACGCATGCGACGTTTGATGCTTTTTCTTCCCAGGTGGCGATGCAACTGAACGACACTCACCCAGCCGTGGCGGTTGCAGAACTCATGCGCGCACTTATTGATGAAAATGATCTTCCTTGGGAGCGCGCCTGGGAGATCACGCAAGAAACGTTCGGTTATACGAATCACACGTTGTTACCTGAGGCCTTGGAGAAGTGGCCAGTCTCTCTTTTCGAGCGTGTGTTGCCGCGGCATTTACAGATTATCCGCGAGATCAACCATCGCTTTCTCGCCCATGCCGCAACGGTGTGGTCTGACGACGCCGAGCGATTACAGCGTATCTCCATTATTGGTGAAGGAGAGCATCCCCAGGTGCGCATGGGACACTTGGCGATTGTCGGCAGTCACTCGGTGAACGGCGTTTCCGCCCTCCATACTGATTTGGTGAAAGCGACGCTGGTCCCTGATTTCTTTCACTTATGGCCGGAACGGTTCAATAACAAAACGAACGGCATTACTCAGCGCCGCTGGTTACGACAGGCTAATCCGCTGCTGGCGCGGCTGCTGAGCAAGACCATTGGAGATGAGTGGATTACCGATCTCGATGCGTTGAGAGCGTTGGAGCCTTTTGCTAAAGATGACGGTTTTCAGCAAGAGTTTCTGCGCATCAAGCACGCTAACAAGGAACGACTTGCTTCAGTCATCAAAGAACAAACACGAGTGACGGTTGACCCGGACTCGCTTTTTGACGTGCAAGTCAAACGGATTCACGAGTACAAGCGACAACTCCTTAACGTCTTGCACATCATTCATGAATATCTTTGCGTGATTGAAGATCACCACGAACCCCTAGTGGCGCGCACCTACGTTTTTGCCGGCAAAGCAGCGCCGGGGTATTGGGCGGCCAAGCAACTGATTAAACTTGTCACTAATATGAGCAGAGTGATCAATGCTGATCCTCGGGTTAAAGGTCGCATAAAAGTGGTGTTTGTTCCTGATTACCGGGTCTCTCTGGCGGAAAGAATTATTCCTGCCGCTGATTTGAGCGAGCAGATTTCCACTGCAGGAAAAGAAGCATCCGGCACCGGTAATATGAAATTCGCCCTCAATGGGGCCCTGACTATTGGCACATTGGATGGGGCCAATATCGAGATTATGGAGGAGGTGGGCAGGGAGAATATCTTCATTTTTGGGTTGCAGGCTGAAGACATTCAATTGATGCGTTCGCAGGGCTCCTACCAGCCGCGAGAATACTATGCGCGTCATCCAGAACTCAAACGCGTCATGGATGCGCTGTATGGTGACCTGTTTTGTCGTGAAGAACCAGAGCTATTCCGGTGGATTTATCACGCGTTAGTGGAGCAGGGCGATGAGTATTTTCATCTGGCGGATCTGCTGTCCTATATTGAGGCGCAAAAGCGCGTCGACGCGGAATTTACCAATCCAGGGGGATGGGCGCAAAAAGCGATCTTGAACGTGGCGCGGATTGGGAAATTTTCCAGCGACCGCACCATACGAGAATATGCCAGAGACATCTGGCGTCTTGAGAGCATCCTCTAGCAGGGACGCGCGCCGAAGCACGAGTAGCGTGAGAGTATGATCCTCTCAAGTATTCTGACGATTGACCCCGAAAAGGTCGACGCTGATCTTGGTTTCTTGATGCAATGCTTTCGCGAGGTCCTGGAGGAAGAAGGCGAACATCAATTAGCTCAACGTCTGCCGTGGCAAAGCGTCGCTACGCCTCTTGTTCATATCAAACCTTCAGAGCGGCTCGTTCAGGCCTATTCTATCGCCTTTCAACTGCTGAGCATGGTGGAGCAGAATGCCGCCGTACAACGCCAACGTGTAACTGAGTCAGAACAGGGGCTGGCGGCGATGCAGGCCCTGTGGGGGCAGTGTCTCCAGCAAATCCAGGAGCGTGACATTAGCGACCGGCAAATCGCAGAAGCCTTGCCGCGGATACAGATTGAACTGGTATTGACGGCGCACCCGACGGAAGCAAAACGCGCAATCGTTCTGGAACATCACCGTAGACTCTATCTTTTGTTAGTCAAACGCGAAAACCAGGTGTGGACGCCCTACGAGCAACACGCTATCCGCGAAGAGATCAAGACGGTGCTCACGCTGCTCTGGCGTACGGGTGAGATCTTTTTACAAAAGCCAGACGTTGCTTCGGAGCGGCGGAATATCATGCACTACTTGTACACGGTCTTTCCCGAAGTGCTTCCCGTGCTGGACCTCCGCCTGCGGCAAGCCTGGGAATATTGCGGTTTCGACGCCAACTTGCTGCGTTCTCCCTACAGCCTTCCTTTACTCCGACTGGGCGCCTGGGTTGGCGGCGATCGAGATGGCCATCCATTGGTGACTGCCGAGGTAACCCGTCAGACCCTGGGCGACCTCCGTGAACATGCGGTGCGACTACTCCGACACCAATTGTCAGACCTCGCGCATCAATTAAGTTTGTCCGATCGCTTTCAGCCGCCGCCTCCCATGTTAAGCAACACTATTGCTCGCTTGACCGGGCAGCTTGGGGAACGCGGTTGGGACGCGGTCCAACAGGACCCTGAAGAACCCTGGCGGCAAATGGTCAACCTGATCGTGGCGCGACTTCCTGTAGCACTCGGGCATGCTGAAAGCAATCAGGCGCCCCAAGCCGGGGCGGGTTACCAGCACGCTTTTGAACTGCTGGATAATCTCTCCTTGTTATATGATTCCCTGGTTGAGGTGGGCGCAGGGCGCCTTGCCGAAAACGCCGTGCGGCCCGTCATGCGTATGGTGCAAACCTTTGGGTTTCACCTGGCGTCCGTAGATATACGCCAGAATAGCCGTTTTCATGACCTCGCTGTCGCTCAACTGCTTACCGCCGCTGGTTTAGTAGAGACTGACTTCCCACAATGGGATGAGCCCCGGCGCTTAGAGTTCCTCAATCAAGAACTGGCTTCGCCGCGTCCGTTCCTGCGTGCGGACATGCAGGCGGGCGCCGAAGCAGATGCGGTCCTGAGCTGTTACCGAGTCCTGGTTGATCACCTACGCGCTTACGGTCATGACGGGTTGGGCGTGTTAATCGTCAGCATGACGCGCAGCGTGTCAGACCTGCTCAGTGTGTATCTCTTCACCCGAGAAGTAGGGTTGACGATCACTACACCGGACGGGCTCGCCTGCCAGTTGCCTGTAGCGCCGTTATTCGAGACGATTGACGACCTGCGACGTAGCCCGGAAATCCTGCGAGCCTTTCTTGCGCATCCGGTAACGCGACGCAGTTTGGAAGAACAGCGCCGTCGGGTCGGCGGTGAGCAGTTAGTGCAGCAAGTGATGGTCGGCTACAGCGATAGCAACAAAGACGGCGGAATCTTCGCTAGCCTGTGGTCGCTCTACCGCGCCCAGGAAGCACTAATGCGAGTTGGACAGGAGACCGGCGTCCAGATTCATTTTTTTCATGGACGCGGCGGGACGCCCAGCCGGGGCGGGGGACCAGAGCACCGTTTCGTGAAGTCCATGCCGCACGGGGCGCTCGATGGTAATCTCCGCGTCACCGAGCAAGGGGAAACTATCGCCCAGAAATACGCCAATCGCATTATGGCTGTTTACAACTTAGAACTCTTACTGGCGGGGGTTACCCGCGCCACGCTTCTGGATTGGCATCGTCCCGAACCGCGCCATCCGCTTGAAGACACGATGGATTGGTTAGCTGAGCGTAGCTGGCAAACGTACACGAGTCTTTTGCAGACTGAGGACTTTCTAACGTTTTTCCGGCAAGCGACACCCATCGACGTCATCGAAGAAAGCCGCATCGGTTCACGTCCGGCGCGTCGTACCGGGCAACTTTCGCTCGCCGATTTACGGGCGATTCCCTGGGTGTTTAGCTGGGGGCAATCCCGTTTCTATTTGTCTGGATGGTACGGCGTGGGGAGCGCCCTAGAAGCGTTGGCCGTACAGCAACCAGAACAGTTCGTATGCTTACAGCACCATCTCTACCTCTGGGCTCCACTTCATTATATTCTGAGTAATGCCGCGACCAGTGTAGCGGCGACCGATCCGGAAGTCATGTACGACTACGCTATGTTGGTTGAAGATACGAAGCTGCGCGAATGTGTCTTTGGGAAGATTGTTGAAGAATTCGCTCGCACTCGGTCTATGCTCGAACGGGTGTATGGCGGATCGCTGGCTGAACGCCGACCCAATATCAATGGCATGGTCCACATGCGCAAAGAACCGCTGCGGGTGCTACACCATCAGCAGATAACATTATTGCGCCAGTGGCGAGAGCTGCGACGACGTGGTGAGTTAGAAGCTGCAATAACTTTACTGCCTCATCTACTGCTGACCGTGAATGCGATTGCTAGCGGGCTGGGAACTACGGGGTAATAAGGCATCTGACAGAGGTGGAGCGCCACGTTAGCCAGCTCTGGTCACCGCTGCTCTGCGTACTCGTACACCGGCGTTTCAAGGACTCGGCGTGGCTTGCCGTGCCCAAGAATCATCTTCTGTAATTGTTCTACTGTAGCCGGCGAGAAAAACTGTTCACCCGTTTTTTCATTGACCCGTGCAGGGACATTCTCCACAATGTAGAACTTTCCCTCGTACTCCAGTGTGTATGTCACTCGGCGCTCAACTAGGTTCTCTTCTCTCTCATTCATAGGGTTCTCCGTTTTTTAAAGTCAATCCACCGGGCCGGATCTGGTTCATAAAGTGTAATGATCTTGAGAAGTGTGCGCGACGGGTAGCTGTATTGGATATGCAGTGGCTGTCCTGCCATCGTCTTTCCGAAGATGAGGCAACTTGGGCCATATTTGTCCTCTGGATAATCCTCAATCACTTCGGCGCCGTGTTAACCGTCAACCGTTTACTTGCGGACAGCCTTCCCTGGGAAAATTTATTGCCCACTTCACTGAATCAATCACTTCAGGAACAGGATATTGCCTCGCCAACAGTGGGTGTTTCTTCAGCCAGGTCTTTATTGGGGCGAAGGCTTCGCACGGATTCGCCGTTAAAGCTGGCGGTTCCGGCAACGTCTCGTACAATTCCCAATATTCATCGACACTGAGTGCGCGCCCTCTTTTCTGTTTGCTGTCTTGGGAGCCCAGGTCAAACAAGGCTCCATAGGGATATGGCTCTAAGAAAGCAGGTTGGATATCGAACGTCGGCTTTCCTTCCGTCCATCGCCCCTCAGGGCGTAACTTTGCAACAAACACCCCTCGGGCTCCCACTCTCCAGGGGAATGAGGGTCGTGTCCAAGTAACCCGCTCGCACGCGGGGTCGTCATCCCATGGAACCACAATCGCAATATTGTGATGCCGCTTTAAGGCCGGCAACACCGTGCTTGTTTGGCTCCCTCCAAGACGCAGAATACGGATTTCTTGACCATGAATCTGGGAAGGGCAATTGGGACTGGGCAGATGTCCTTTTGTACAAGGGAAAGGATTGGGACCGGTATCAACCCTGTGGGGCAACGGAAGGCCAATGAAATAGATGGGCGCACGCGAGCTGGGGTAGGGACTGCGAGTACAGGCAAAGGTGTTCTCAGCTTGCACTATGACAGCCAACATTCCCAGGAGAAGCGTATGGATAGTTCTAGAATACATACTGGCTTGACCTTGTGATGGCTAACGCCCCAACACCCCGCAATCTGCCCCACTGTAGCCTTCCGGATTTGTTCCAAACCGCAACGTGGTGGCGATGCAATGGCGCCTGGTGTTAACCTGCTGCTCCGTGTCTATTGGGCAGCGTCTAGGTCTCTTACCCATCTTGGAGGCTTTCTTTGGTGGTCTGACTAACGCCTCTTATTTGACCCAATGCAAGACGCTAAGGCTTGCACGCGCCGCACGATAATCCGAAAACAGAATCTCCAAATCATGCTTGCTTCCTTCCTGTTTTGCAAGCCGAGGGTGCCACTGCTGGCTTGCCAGCAGTGTTGTCCTTTTTCGAGAAATAATGAGAAATCCTTTAGAATCAATGTAAGAAAATGCTCTTCCCCCTTTTTGCGACAGCGTGGAATACGCTAGGGTAGGGCAAACAAAATGACCTATGGTTCCCTTACGGTGACACGCAACTATGCGAGAGCATTCATTTTCCTCTATTTCTGAGCTACTTTCCCCACAGGCAACCTATGGCATGGTGCATGGAAGGTTTCAGCCGTTTCATACTGGACATTTACAATACGCCCTGGCGGCTTTGCAGCGTTGTGCGCATCTCATTGTTGGCGTCACGAATCCTGACCCTTCTGCGATCGTCCAAGAACAAACTGACCCCGACCGGCATCGCCCAGAGGCAAACCTGTTTACTTTTTTCGAGCGACAACTCATGATCCGTGGAGCGCTCGCAGAAGAAGGAGTTGATTTGTCCCGTGTTTCGATTGTTCCATTTCCCATTCATCACCAGGAACGTTGGCGTTACTACTGCCCGCGAGAAGCGATCCAGTTCATGAGGCTCTTTTCTGCTTGGGGAGAAGAGAAACGGCGACGCTTCCTCGCAATGGGATGGACGGTCGAAGTCCTCGATGTCGGCGCGGCAAAGCAAGTCAGTGGAAGCGAAGTCCGTCTCCGGTTGCGTGACGGATATGGGTGGCAAGATTGCGTGCCCCTAGCCGTTGTAAAAATCCTTGACGAGATCAAGGCGGTTGAACGCCTCCAGACCACAGCAGGAATGTCTGAACGCTGAACTGATAGTGATGTCGTCGGTTGAAGATGGATGAATTTTACATAGGACGCCGCAGATGAACAAACACGAAGTGAGTAATCAACCGCAAAAAAACCGGTGGCGCTTCAGTTCCAGATGGGCAAGTTTTGGCATTGCGCTTTTCATAGCTTGTGGTCTAGCAGGGGTGAGACGTGAAGCGCCTGAGTACCTCGAGCTTTTGGAACTGCGGGCGATCGATTTCCGTTTGCAATTTCGTGGCCTCATCCCCATTGGAGACGAAGTAGTCATTGCCAGTATCGACGAGAAGAGTGTGACTGACTTGGGGCGCTGGCCGTGGCCCCGCTCCCTCTTAGCAACGCTGATTTCTCAGCTGACTCAAATGGGAGCCGAAACTATCGGTCTTGATATTGTTTTTGCCGAGCCGCAACCAGAGGATGATGACGAACTTGCCCAGGCGATTCGTCGTTCAGGCAAAGTCGTGCTTGGCTATTTTCTCGAAGAGGAACGAAGAGGCTGGCAAGCGTCAACACCATCCCCGGCGCCGACCGAAAAACAGGATGAGAGTAATCTACTGCTGGCTTCCGAATATAATGTGGTGCAGTTCGACACGGCCGAGGCTCTTGGGAAGCAGCACTTGCCTGAGGCCTCTCGGATAGTCGGCAATATCGCGCTCATTTCGGCTGCAGCTACGCACGCGGGATTCTTCACGGTGAGCCCGGACCCCGATGGCATCTATCGACGCATTCCTCTTGCAATCCAACATGAGGAGAGAATACTGACTCCCTTGAGCTTGGAAGCGCTGCGCGTGTATCTGCATGATCCTCAGTTGAGCATTGCCTTTGACAAAGGGGGCGACGCCAGGGTCAGCTTTGCTCAAAATGACCTTTCCGTAACTGAGGATGGTAAACTGTGGATTAACTATGCAGGCCCTGCTCGCACCTTTCCTCACTACTCAGCCTCCGACCTCATAGCTGGGCAAATTGCCGCCGAGAAAGTTAAAGGGAAAATTGTATTGATTGGCGCCACTGCTGTCGGGATTTATGATTTGCGGGCGACGCCTTTTGACGTTGCTTTCCCTGGAGTGGAGACGCACGCTAATACTATCAACAATATCCTCCATCAGAATTTCTTAATACGTCCTTGGTGGCTGATTCCGGCGGATATGGGCGTCCTTCTTCTCCTTGGCCTGCTCTTGGGTGCTATTCTGGCTGGATTGAAGGGCGTGTGGGGGATTCTCTTAAGCATTGGCGTGTTGTCGGCGTACTTCTGGGAAAGCCAACTGTTCTTCGTGCAGTCGAACGTGCCCCTGAGCGTCGTCTACCCCGTCCTCCTCGGTTTTATTACGTATCCGAGCGTGACGCTGTTTCACTATATGACAGAAGAACGGGAAAAGCGGCGTGTCCGTGACGCCTTCAGTCTGTATCTCCATCCTGAAGTGGCGCGCATGGTGAGCGACAATCCAGCGCTTTTGCACTTGGGAGGAGAGAAGCGAGAACTTACTGTGATGTTTACTGACATCCGGGGATTCACTTCTATTTCGGAGACGTTCGACCCGGAAGCGCTCGTAGAGTTTCTCAATGAATACTTGGGGGCTATGACTGATATTGTTTTTCAGCACGATGGGCTTCTTGATAAATATATTGGCGACGCGATCATGGCGTTATGGGGAGCCCCCTTTCCAAAACCTGACCATGCAGCGCAGGCGTGCCGGACGGCGTTAGGTATGATTGAAAGCCTACGCGAATTGCAGCAGGACTGGTTACGACGTGGACTGCCTCCGCTCGAAATTGGCGTCGGTATCAACACGGGGCCGATGGTTGTCGGTAATATGGGCTCAAGCCAGCGGTTCAACTACACGGCAATGGGAGATCACGTAAACCTCGGTTCACGGTTAGAAGGGCTCAATAAGTTCTATAGCACGCGCATTCTGTTGAGCGAATTCACCCGAGCTGAAATTGGAGACGAGTTTCTATTGCGAGAAATCGACGCCGTACGCGTCAAGGGTAAACAGCAGCCGGTGACCATCTTTGAATTGCTTGCGTACGCCAATGGAGATGGGAAAGCGTATCAGTTCCAAGCTGAGTTCGCCGAAGCGCTTCAGGCGTATAAGACCCGTCAGTGGGAGGTCGCTCTTCAGCGCTTCTCGGAGTTTCTTAGTGCGCACCCTGATGATGGTCCCGCCAAAATTTATCAAGAACGCTGTTGGTTGTTGCTAGAGGACCCACCTCCGGCGGATTGGGACGGGGTGTTTGTCATGGAGAGTAAATAACGTGTCGAGTCCTGGGTAAAGCAACCCTTTGCCGTTTTATCGTTGTCCAGGCAATCGCGGTTCGGTCGAAGGCGCTGCCTGCGTCGATTTTGCTTGTTTGCTTTGTAAAGCCTCACTGCATCCTTTGGGCGCGGCGAAGAGCACGAAGCACAAGACACCGATGGCAAAGAGTATGAAGAGCCACATGTCTCGTAAGGGGTCCTTCTCGGGCTCTTCTATTGGGGCAGGTTGGGTGTGGTCTTCGGCCATGCGGTCTCCTCCTCAAATCAAAAAGGTCAGGTTGTCAATAGATTCATCATTGTTAATTAGCAGCACTTTTTTGGCGACGATTTTGAAGCTGTCGCCCTGCAGACGTAAGCGGTGCATCATGCGCCCGGCGAAAATATCCTGCTTGCCGCGGCGCAGTTCGGCTAACAGAAAGTTCGAGTAGGCAGTAATCTCGCCGTTCTTCTCCTCCTCGATGACAATATTTGAGACGAGACGGCGCATGCGCGATTTCGGCTCTTGCGCATGGGCAAAGCCGCTCTTCAAACGGCTGATGCGCACCTGGAGCCGCACTCGATCGTCGTAGACTAACGAAATTTCGCGCTGGGGATCAATCTCGTCGCGACCGTTCGGAACCCAGTACAGTGCATCCTCGGTCCAGAGCGCGAGCCACTCATCATAGCGATGCTCATCCGCGAGTTGGGCTTCATAGTAGATAAACTGTTCTACCTGCTGACGGTCAAAAGCCATTGCCGTGCTACCTCCTCTTGCCTGTCATGAGGCCCCCAGAGCGTTTGCGCGCCGTCCTTGTAGCTCCTGCCTCTTGCATCATGACCTTCTTCCATTGACGCCAAATGCCGCGTTGGGTCACTTCGTCAGCAAAATCACCGATAATGACGCCATCTTCATGGCGCTCGCGGTGGAGTCCGCGCGAGAGGAGTTGCCACGGCTCAAGCGCCACTGCACAGCCATCCTGGATCCGTTCAAAAATCTCTGAGTCATCCGGACCGCCAAAGCTGGCCGAGCCAAAAAAGGCTTCGTGAGAACGCAACCGAATTGTATTAACCTCGGGCGCCAGACACTTGAGCAGGGTGGGGTAGAGACACACCTCCGTGCGGTTGGCGCTGAGTGGCTGCAGCACGCGCATTTGAATGCCGATCAGGATAAGGTTGGGGAAAATAAAAGTATGAGTGCCGCCTTCTCGCAGCATATTCGCGGCGCGCTCCTCGCCGAACCGACGCGCCAATTCCGTAAGCTGCGCCTGTCCCTCAGGCGTCACTGCGCGCACTGCCGGCATTGGGTCGTTATTCAGCGAGTCGTAGATCCGCATCTTATAGTCGAGCATCACATGTCCATTGCCGAGATCTTTCGTCACGCCGCCCATGCCTGAGAGGTCGCTGCCTGCGCGCTGTCGTTCCGGACTCGGATTGTTCTTGATTTTGTCCATTAAGGCTTGACCAAACGAGGCGTGGACAATGGGGGCGTGGTAACCATCCATCGAGTTTTCTGCGGCGAGCTTCCAATTGCCCTGGTAGTTGTATTTGTGGATCCCTGACACCACTTCTACATCGTCCGCAGCGGAGAGCCCGACGAATAAATCCAACTCGGCCGCGGCTCTGCCCAGATGCTCTTCGAGTGTAATCCCAGCGGGACTCAGGCTTCCGAAGATGAAGCCCCGATACGAGGCCACGCGCGGAACTTTTACCAAGCCCAACTCTTCGCGTTTGAAGTTGTCGCCGTACGCGTCCTCGCTAGGCACTCCGCTGAGGTCGCCATTCAGCTGATACGTCCAGCCGTGATACATACAGCGGAATGATCGAGTGTTGCCTTGCCCTTCCTGACATACGGTCGCGCCGCGGTGACGACAACGGTTCAGCAGCAACTGCACCGCACCGTGCTGATCCCGCACCATGATGACCGGCTGGAGCCCGATCCGCTTGAGCCGGAAGTCCCCCACGTTTGGGACTTCGCCTTGGTGTCCGACGTAGACCCAGCCACGGTGAAAAATCTTGTCCATCTCGTCGTTGAAGACGTCGGGGTTTGTATAGAGGCTGATATGCACCCGGTCTTCCTTCACTAACGCGTCATAGTCGATATCCTGCCGTGACAACATCGCTTCATTCCCCCTTTGTTACATGGAGAGTCACTTATCGTGTTCGCTTGTTATGGTATAGTGCCTTCCGACCCGAGTGTCGAGGACTAAGGGGTGAGTATCAAGTACCGAGTACTGAAGGGGAAGGTCTTGTTCTCTGTCGCCCTGTGCTCCCTTGGTCCAGTAGTTTAATCCGTTCAATTTTCTACTTTGGGGGACTCGTATGTACAAGAGCGACTCTCGTATTTTAACGACGCATGTTGGCAGCTTGCCGCGTAGCGCTGCCCTTGCCGATCTGTTGATCCGTCAGGAGCAGGAGGAGGCAGTCGATCAAGCCGAAATTGATCGGCAGGCCGAAGCCGCTGTCCGTCATGTGGTGCAAAAACAGCTTGAAGCCGGAGTAGACATTGGCAACGATGGCGAGCAGCCGCGCATCGGTTTCCAAACCTATGTGCCTCAACGCATGAAAGGATTCGGCGGAGAGAGTAAACGTCCGACGCCGCAGGACATGCGTGAATTCCCCGATTTCGTGTGGTTGATGCAACAACGCAACGTCATGCGCGCCAAGGTCTTTAACGCGCCACAAGCGCTGGCCGAAGTACAGTACGAAGATTTGAGCGGCGTGCAGAAAGAATGCGCGCTGTTTCAGCACAGCACTGAAGGACTCGCTCAGCAATTTACCGAACGATTCATGACTGCGGCGTCGCCTGGTATTATCTGTACAACGATGTTGAATGGTTACTACGATACCTATGAGCGCTATGTGTTTGCGGTCGCTGAGCAGATGCGTAAGGAGTACGAATATATTGTCGCTCAGGGATTCGTGTTGCAGCTCGATGCGCCAGATTTGGCTATGGAACGGACCTTCTTATTTCAAGATCAATCGTTGTCAGAATTCCAGAAGACCATCGAGATGCATATCGCCGCGCTCAACTCGGCGACCCGCAATATCCCACCGGACCGCGTGCGCTTGCACGTGTGTTGGGGGAATTATGACGGACCCCATAATCACGACGTGCCGCTCGAAGACATTTTGCCCATTCTTTATCAGGCCAAAGTTGGGGCCTTGTCCCTGGAGATGTCGAACCCTCGCCATCAACACGAATACAAAGTGCTTAAGAAGTACAAGGTCCCAGATGCGCTAGTGCTTATCCCCGGAGTGATTGATTCAACAACGAACTATATCGAACCTGCCGAAGTGGTGGCGGACCGCATCTGCCAGGTCGTTGACGCCGTAGGAGATCGGAGCCGTGTCATTGCGGGGTCGGATTGCGGTTTTGGCACGTTTGCTGGTTGGGAAATAGTGGCCCCGGGAGTTGTCTGGGCCAAGCTCAAAGCCTGTAGCGATGGAGCCAAGCTAGCGACGGAACGGTTGTGGGGCTAGCTTCGAGAAGTTATGGGCAGAAGAGGAGGATTTGTGAAACGTATATTGTTCGCACTCATCTCACTTTGCCTCGTGCAGGCCGCCTCTGCGTATGAATATCACTTACAGTTCACTCCGCAGTCGGGCGCACGCGGACTGGTGGTGGCAGGCTATGGGTTCGCCGGCAACACCGTGGTCGGGAACTGCAGCTATTCCACGGTTTCTGCCTGTTCTGGGCGCGGTTGTCGCCCCAAAACTACCTATCATTACAACACGTGCACCTGGGACCTGTACGGCAATCTCTTGAGTGTAGCGACGGGAGCGCCCCCCGCTCAATCTCCGCTCTATACCAACGGTACGGAGATGGTTTACGCAGTCAGCGGTGGCGACGCCACCGGTCGGGATACCCGTGGGTTCGGCTTCGTCGCCACGCCTTCTGCCCATTACTCCTGGCAGACGCCCAACGGCGCCTATGTTGTTATCCCCTATGCTCCATTCATCGTTGCGGCAACGCTCATCAGCGACGGCGACCTCGCCTTGAACTTTGGGGGCGGGGCGGGGGGGACGTCGATAGTAGCACAAGTTTCCGGAACGATCACGCCTTCTCCCGGGGCTGCTTACATCACCAACACTGCATGCACGGGTTCGCTCGCTCCGGGATTGATTTGCACGGTGACCGTCACTTATGACCCGACGACGATCGCATGCACAGGTTCACCGTATGGTTACGCGTACACGGGAATTGACTTGTTGCTTTCCTCAGATTCGGGCACGAATACGGACTTCACTCAGAAGTACACGGTGACTGGCGTTCCGATCTGCGACGATTGAGGGTAAAGTCGTCTACCTCGAAGCGGAGTTGGTTACGGCATTGGGTGCAGGGCCTCGCTTACAGCCCGAAGACAATAGGTTAACGTTATGAAGCCCTTGTCGACCACTACTGCCCAATGCCAGTGTAGAATCTGTCAGTTCTGCACCTCTCGCGGCCTGCGTATCCTACTCGCTTACCGCAAGGTGGCTCCCAAGGCACTGGAGCGGCTGGAGGACGATTGGGAACGGCTGGTGACATTCTATCAGTTCCCACGCGAGCACTGGCTGCACCTCAGGACCTCGAACGTCGTCGAGTCACCTTTCGCTACGATGCGATTGCGCACCACGGCTGCCAAGCAGTTCAAGAAAGTGGAACATGCCACAGCGTTAATCTGGAAGATTTTGCAAGTGGCCGAGTCTACATTCCGGCGACTCAAGGGTGCTGAGCTACTCCCAGCTGTATATGCCGGTACGCAGTATGGCGATCTACAGCGAAGCACGAACAGGCAGCAGATAGCTGCTTAATGTTGACAGGCGTCTCTCTTGCTCTAGAGTACGCCAAAGAGTAAAGAGGCAGTATACAGTTCGGGCGATGAGTGAAGAGGACGGATGTGAGACACCTACGTCCTGGAGGCCGAGCGCTCTTTGTCGCTCTCGAGTTGCTCTGGGTCTTTTGCTTCGTACTGCATGCGACCCAAGTCGTAAGCGACCGACTGGCAAGGGTCCCGCTCTGGGTCCGGGCATCGGAACATGTGGACGGCTACCCAACTGTGCGCGGGTTCTGGCCCGGCACTGAGGCGGAGAGCTCGGGCTTAGTTGTAGGCGACCGGCTCGTTCGCGTGGGCGCCGCTGATCTCCAAGGTGTGGGCCCCATCGGCTTCGTGGCCCGGGTGTACGAAGCGGTGGGGCCAGACTTCCGGGTCCCGGTCTCCTACATACGGACCGGCAAACACGGTGAGGCCGTGCTGCGCCTTGATCCGCTCCATTTCCCCTGGCGGATCGTCCCCCTCGTCCTCGGTTTCGCGGCAACCGGGGTGCTCGTGGTCTGGCGCGCGCCCGGTTCGCGCTCAGCGCGTGCATACTTCTTGGCGAGCCTGGCCTACAACTTGCACTGGACCTTGTTCTTTGGCGAGCCACGCGTGCAAACGTATGCCTGGGTCGCCGTCTGCTTTTTCTCTTCGCTGGTCATGTTCCCTCTTGCCGTTCGCACGGCGATGCTCCTTCCAGAAGAGGTCGCGCCTGCCGATGGGCGCTTGCCGGCTTGGCCCTGGCTCTTCACCATCTTTGGACTGGTTTGGGCTAGCGCAGTGTTCGGCGCGCCACTGCCGCCGCTCATCGGACTCCGTGGCGTCCCCGTACTGAATATGGCTTTCGTCGCCACGATGCTTATAGTACTCACACGTAACTTCCGTCGCGCTGGCCCTATCGGCCGTCGCCAGCTTAAATGGACTGTCTACGGCACTTACGTAGGCTCCGCGCCGGTGTTAGCTACCGATGCATTCGTGGCGATCGCCCCGGAATTTTGGTGGCTCCATGACGTGAGCATGATCGCCGTGGTATTGATCCCGATCTGTATCTGCATTGCGATTGTCCGCTGTAACCTTTTCGACATCGACCGCCTGATTAGCGCGACGGCGGCTTACACCATTCTATTGGTCCTACTGTTGGCAGGGGTGTTGACGGTGATCCCGCACCTTTCTCGGGAGATGAGCAGTACCATCGGGCTCGATCCGGCGTTCGGGCAAACCGTCTTCTCGCTCCTGCTGGCGGCCTTGGTGGTGCCGGGGCAACGGTACCTACGGCCGCAGATCGAGCGGTGGTTCTTTGCCGAACGCTATGCGCTGGAGCGGGGAGTAGAACACCTGCTCCAGGACTTGTCCCTGTGTGGGGAACCACAAGCACTGTTGACGCTGACTGGCGAGCGGCTTGAGGCCCTGTTGCGTCCGGAGTCCTGCGTGATCTACGGGCGGGCCGGGAGCGCCTACACGCCGGTGTTTGTGCGGGGCGGCGCTGCGCCGCCGGCCTTCGAGGCGAGCAGTGCTCTCGTCGGGGCATTACAGAGCCACGCAACGCCTGTCGAGGTCGGACAGTGGCGGCGCCCTGCGGGCGCACCGTTTGGGCCGGCTGAGCGTGCGGCGCTCGACAGCTTAGAAGCGGCGGTGCTGCTGCCCATTGGTCGGCACGAGTCTCTCCCCGCTTTCGTCTGTCTGGGACACAAGCGCTCGGGCGACGTCTACACCTCGACCGACTTGGCGCTGCTCGCGGCGGTGGCGGACAAGGTGGCAGGGGAGATGCGCCTCTTTGGGGAAACGGAGATCCGCCGCCAAGCGCAGGCGATGCAGGAGGCGTTGCGCCGGTATGTGCCGGGCTCCGTGGCCGCGCAGGTGGTCAGCGGCCAGTCGCTCGAAGCAGGGGAGCGGGAGGTCTCGGTCCTCTTTGTGGACATCCGCGGCTACACCACCTATGCTGAGGGACAGACCGCCGCGGAGATCTTCTTGTTGGTGAACCGGTACACCGAGACCGTCTCGCAGGTCGTCCGGCGCCACGGCGGCACGATCGTCGAGTTTAATGGCGACGGGATGATGGCGGTATTCGGGGCGCCGGACGACCTCGCAGAGAAGGAACGGGCCGCAGTTGAGGCCGGGCGCGAGATCGTAGCGACGGTACGGTCGCTCGCGCTCGGGCAGACTACGCCGGAGAGTCAGCCGCTGGAGGTGGGCATAGGGATTGCCACCGGTCAGGCTTTTGTCGGCAACATCCAATCCGTAGACCGCTTCATCCGGAGTGCGATCGGCAACACTACAAACTTGGCTGCGCGTCTTCAGAGTCTCACCCGCAACCTGGTCGCGGCAATCGTGATCGACGCGAGGACCTGGACGGCCGCAGGTGATGCTGCAGCCGATTTCGAGGGCCATGAGCGAACGCCGATTCGTGGGCGCCGCCAGACCGAGGATGTGTATGTACTGCCGCTCCGGGCGCCCGCGTTGCGGACCCCGCGATCGTCAGCGGCGAGCGTCTAACCCAAGAGAGCTAAAGCCTGCTGGATGTGCACAGAGATCTCCATAGCTGGTTCACCGAAGGATTTGACACAAATGTCGCTTCACCCCTTTGCCAGAGGTGCATCCCCTGCGCTAAAGAGAGAGAAAGAAGATTGAACGACACCATCTCTAAGGAGGGAAGCTACGATGCCTACCACCGATACACTCTGTGGCTGGGGCGAGCATGACCGTGTCACTTATTATCTCAATAATGTCGACATCCTTGTTCCTAAGCGGCAAGAGCAACTCGCCATGTTGGTGGACTTGCTGGGGGGGCTGCCGCAGAGAGTGCGGCGCGTGCTGGACCTCGGAGCCGGTTTTGGGGCCGTTACCCAGGCTATCCTCAACCACTATCCCGAGGCGACCGTGACCTGTGTGGACGGCTCAGCGGAGATGATGGCGCTCGCACGGGAACGACTGGGGAAAGCGGGGGCGCGGGTCGAGCTGCTCCTGGGCGACCTGGCCTTTCCCTCCTGGCGAGATTCGCTACGCAGCTCCTTCGACGCCGTGGTGTCCGGGCTCGCCATCCACCATTTGACGGATGAGCGCAAGCGGCAGCTCTATCAGGAAGTGTATGCGCTCTTGAGAAACGGCGGGCTGTTTCTTAACGATGATGCAGTGGCGTCGCCGCCAGCGCTGCAAGAGTGGTTTACTACCCTGTGGTACCGGGAGATGCAGACGCAAGAAGAGCGCCTGCGGGGAGTGAGGCGTTCGATTGAGGCTATTAAAGAGGAACTGCAGGAACAATTGCGCATCGGGGACCACCCCAGCTACATAGCTCCTTTGGGAGAGCAGTTAGCCTGGCTGAGGGAAGCCGATTTTACCTCGGTGGAATGCTATTGGAAGTATCTGGGCTTTGCTATTTTCGGGGGTATTAAAGAATAAAGGGGGATATCATGAGCACGGTTGGCAAAGGTCAATATGAATATGAGGTCGTAGAACGTTGGGGATCGTTACCTACGGGCTGGACCTTCGGCGCGGTCAGCGCGGTAGCGGTTGATTCGCAAGATCGGGTCTATGCGTTTCAACGTAAGGACCCGCCGGTGCTCGTCTTCGACCGCGAGGGGAATTTTCTGAGTTCGTGGGGCAGCAGCGCGATCAGAGATCCTCATGGCATCTACATCGGTCTTGACGATATCGTCTATCTCACTGATCGTGACGATCATGTCGCTTTGAAATTCACTCTTGATGGTCGACCGCTCTCGATCCTCGGGAACCGTGGGCAACATTCCGATACGGGGTGCGAAGAAGATGGGGCGCTGGTCCCACGGGCGGCAGGACCCTTCAATAAGCCGACAGAGATGGTTGTAGCGCCGTCGGGCGACCTGTATGTGACCGACGGCTATCGCAACAGCCGTGTCCATCGCTTTTCCGCAGACGGAAAGTTGATCGAGTCCTGGGGCGCGCCTGGAAAGTTCGCGCCGGGCGAGTTCCATCTTCCGCACAGTGTGTGGATCGACAACCAGGGCACAGTCTATGTGTGTGATCGTGAGAACAACCGCATCCAAGTGTTCACTGCGACCGGACAGTATCTCTCTCAGTGGACGGACATTCATCGGCCCACTGACATCTACATGGACGCGCAAGATATTGTCTATATCAGTGACTTGAAACCGACCGTGACTGTGATGAGCAAACAAGGGGATGTGATCGCCCGCTGGGATTCGGCGATGGGGCATGGCCTGTGGGTGGATTCGCGGGGAGATATCTACCTGGCCGATGTTTTGGGGAAGAGCGTTTCAAAATATATTCGCAAGCGATAGATTGGGCAAAGGGAAGGGATGGGAGTCGGTGAAGCAATGGCAGGTTACCCCTGGTCTTCAGCTGAGTAGCCTTGTCATGCTACACTCCGTCGCATGCCTAGTTCCGTCCCCCAGCCTCCTGAGAAATCACCGAGTCGGCAATCGCAGCGTTCGCTCCTCGATTGGCTTGCTGCGGTGGTTAGCGCTCTCAGCTCTGTCGTAAGGCAAGCGCCCGTAGCCGTGCTGTTTGTTGTTGTGGCGCTCGTGCTATATTTTCGCCAGCCGCAGCAGTCACTAGAGGAGACGCCACAATTTGACGATCCCGCTCGCATACCGAAAGAACAGCCGCTGCCGGCTGAGCTGCCGCCGGGCATGAGTCCTTCCGTCTGGACCTGCGTGAGTCGATCTGACACCCAACTATCCAACGGTTTATGGGCGGATATTTATTATGGCATGGAAGCGCGCCTCGACGGGAAAATGCTTACGGCGAAGGTCACGGAAAAATGGCAGGACCTTTCTGAAGACAAACGGAAAACCATGGCGAATCTCGTAGTTGATACCTGGGCGGAAAACAGTCAGGCGCTGCACCTGTTCACCTCTCGCGATGAGCTAGAGGAAATTATTATCCAACGGCTACCCGATGACGTGACAGTAGCGCGCTGGACGCCAACAACAGGGGTGCAGATTATCGAAGCTCCACCAAGCGCCAAACCGGAAGGGACCGAGGTTCCGGGAGTCTCGTAGATTCCACAACCTGGACAAAAGAAACGTTGATCACTCCTATGCCAGACCACGAACCCCAGAGCGATAACCAAGCCGAGAAGAGATTCTTCACAGCATCTGATAGCGAAATTCGCGCCGGCGCTGTGACTGATGTGTACTTTCTGCGCACTAAGCAAGTGCTCGAAGCGCGCGGCCTCAATAAGCAGGTGCGTGTTGAGATTGTCGCCAAAGGGCTTCCTGCCAATTACAAGTGGGCAGTATTTGCTGGCCTCGAAGATGCGTTGCGTCTTCTGGAAGATTGTCCCGTCTCGGTCGAAGGGCTGCCCGAAGGGAGTATGTTTTGCTCTTATCAACCTGTTCTGAGCATCACCGGGCGTTATCTTGACTTTGGCTTACATGAAACTGCTTTGTTAGGGTTTCTGTGTCAGGCTTCAGGCATCGCCACCAAAGCGGCGCGCTTCCGTAAACTGGTGGGGGAGAAACCACTGATCCATTTTGGCGCTCGGCGCATGCACCCGGCTCTCGCTCCGATGATCGATCGCAGCGCGTATATTGGCGGTTGTGATGGTGTGGCGGTGGTGTTGAGCGCTGAGAAGCTGGGGCTCGCTCCGTCTGGCACGATTCCCCACGCGCTCATTTTGCAAATCGGCGATACGCTAGAAACCGTACGCGCCTTTCACGCTGTGGTTGATCCAGCGGTGCGGCGTGTGGCGCTGATCGACACGTTTCAAGATGAAAAGTTTGAAGCGATTCGACTGGCGGAAGAGATGGGTGACGCCCTCTGGGCGCTGCGGTTGGATACGCCTGGCTCTCGTCGCGGCGACTTTGCCAAGATTCTGCAGGAGGTGCGCTGGGAGTTGGATCTCCGTGGGTTTGAAAATCTCAAGCTGCTCGTTTCTGGCGGTTTGGAAGAAGCACATATTCCGCCGCTCGTGCCGTGGGCGGATGCTTTTGGGGTCGGCACGTCGATTGCCAATGCGCCGGTGATTGATCTCAGTCTTGATATTGTTGAGATTGATGGCAAACCGATAGCCAAGCGAGGCAAGGAGTCCGGCGGGAAACGTCTGTTCACGTGCCCCACTTGCCGGCAAGAAGTTGTTGCTCCGACGCGAATGCTTGCGCCTTCATGCCGCATTTGTGGAGCAGCATTAATCCTGCGCACCGCGCCCTTGATGGAAAACGGACGCGTGCTTTCTCCATTTCCTTCCCCGGCGACAATTCGTGAACAAACGCTTGCGCAACTGCGCTCGCTTCCTGAGTAGTGTTCTGCATTTGGATACCACATTTTCATGAGTGATTTTTTTACGATTCAATGGCAAGACAAAGCGGTGGTGATGCTTGACCAGCGTCTCCTGCCGACACAAGAAATTTACCGAACCTATCGAGACTATCGAAGTGTGGCGAAGGCGATTATCGACATGGTGATCCGCGGCGCACCAGCGATTGGCGTGGCTGCGGCGATGGGTATTGCGCTTGGCGCTCGTCAACTTAAAAAAATTGCCGAGCCAGAAGAGTTTGCTCGCCTGTGTCAGGTGTTTGCCGCCACTCGACCGACCGCGATTAACCTGTTTTGGGCGATTGATCGCATGCGCGGGGTCTACGAGCAAACGCGAGATCGGGGCCGCGACGCGCTGTGCGTTCGTTTGCAACAGGAAGCACTCGCTGTGTATGAGGAAGACGTCGCCGCAAATCATCGGATGGGCCGCTATGGCGCCAGATTGATTCCGAAAGGCGCGACCGTGCTCACGCACTGTAATGCCGGAGCTTTGGCGACGGCTGGCTACGGCACGGCGCTCGGCGTGATCCGCGCCGCGTGGGAACAAGGAAAGAATATTTCCGTTTATGTGCCAGAAACGCGTCCATTTTTACAAGGAGCGCGGTTAACCGCCTGGGAACTGACTAAGCTAGGGATTCCTGCGACGTTAATTACTGACAATATGGTCGGACATTTCATGCAGAAAGGGAAAATTCACTGTGTAGTGGTCGGCACTGACCGGACGGCTGCGAACGGTGACGTCGCCAACAAAATCGGCACCTATACGAACGCGGTGCTTGCTGCTCGGCACCAGGCGCCGTTCTACGTCGCGGCTCCGACTTCTTCTATTGACCTGCGTTGCACAAGTGGAAAAGATATTCCCATTGAAGAACGCGCCTCACGAGAAGTGACGCATGTACTAGGAAAGCAAATTGCGCCAACAGGGATGAAGGTGGCCAATCCTGCCTTTGACGTGACGCCGCACGAATTGGTGACCGCTATCATTACGGAAAACGGCGTCGCTCGCGATCCGTACGAGACGACCTTGTCCCAGCTCGTGCGTAAGAAAAAAGGGGGGCGGGGCGCAGCAAGCGGCTAAATCGCCCTGCCACGTTTTTATTGAACGATCATCTCGACGCGAAGGCGGCCGATTCGTAAGCCAGACCCACCTTGGTTAAATTGCCGTTCGGGTCAGCCAGGGGCCTGGTGTCAGTCGGATCTTTGGGGGGCGACAAAGCAAACCAAGCGTACCGCTCGACATACGGTAAGGTGTGCAACATCCTCACCGCGGCCGAGGCAAAGGCCGCTTGCTGATCTACGGTCGGGAATTTCGCGCCGGGTCCACGATAATTGGTGAGAGCGAACTCCGTCAGCCAAATGGGCTTGTCCGGGTACTTTTCATGTACGGCCTCCAAATAGTCCCGCAGATCCTCTACGGCAGCCATGGGGTCGGCAAAGTTTTTTTCGTATTTATGTAAACAGATGAAGTCGACCCGGTAGCTGTGTGCTTTCGCTCCCTTCATAAACTGGTCAAACCAGCTGCCTCGTTTCTGAGCGTCATCAGCTGTGGCGGGGCTTCCGAGCCGCATATTGGTGGCCATCAGTTGGGGCCATAAATCAAGCGCTTGTTGCGGGCTCATATCTGCTTGCTTATAGGAATCGGGTTCGTTGAACCCGAGCAAGGTTGTTCCGAGACTCCTTGCCTTATCAAGCTCAACCATGTTTTGTGGCGCTCGAATCATAGGTACAAACTCGACACCGGGCGGCGGAGTGATACCTCTTGTGTCTGGGCCCCAGGTGTAAAACCAGGATGCATTAGCCTTAGCAAGCGCTTCAGAACCGTTGCGAAAATTCCAGGCTCCTACTCCCTGTAGAGGTCTGGAAGTCGCGGAAGCTTTGAACGCGGTGCTGGTCGGAAACTTGCCGACCGTGGCTGTGTTGGTACACCCCCCTAAGCAAATTAACACCAGACCCAGCATAGACTTTCTTAAACTCTGCTGTGAAATCATCGCCATGCACCTCCTATTATTTAAAGATTAGACGAGGTACAGATGAATTCGTTCAAGAGCGCTCGTGCATAGCTGACTGGCTACTCCTCGGCTCCATTGGGCGAACACATGTCGAATGCCTCATTCTTTATGTTTTCCAAGAAATGCTGCTCGCGGTTAGGGAGCCTCTCCCTCATTCTTCCTTCAGTATTGGTGACCACCAAAGACCTAATGCGAAGGTTGACGAGCGCCGCCATCGTGTCATGAACGGTCGCTTCAGGGATGGTGGCTACCGCAGCACCCTTGCCACAGAACAGGTCGCGAACTTTTATCGGTTTGTCTCGTGTTTACAAAAGAAATACCGACCGCTCGTGCCTGCCCCCGCCGTCCGAAATTTTGACATCGAATTGATGAAAAGTGGGAATGAAAGGTTTTTCTCTTATGATGAAGGAGGAGAGGGATAAAGAGACCAGCTCCCGTTTTCCCCGTTGAGACGGTTGCTGCCTCCGCAGGTTGCTGTTTGGAGTCAAAGTCGAGCGGGAATATCGATGGCAGGTAAGCGCTCCTTCCGCGCTGTTCTTGTCGCCTGATGTCCCGCTGTCTTGGAGGAGGGCCGCCGTTAGGGTCGTGGACGTTCCACGACGCACACTAACCACTCCAGGAACTTTTCTGCCCACAGGTTTCCGCGTCGTGGAAAAAGGTCCGCGAGTTTTGCTTTGTCAATCCATACGCCTTGACAAGTGAGACATTCGCTGATGGTCACCTCGTGGATGGATCGGCGGTGCAGCGGCTCGCCGCACTGCGGACAGCGTGCACGTGCAAATTCACGCATCGTCTGTTCTCTTGCTGCGGTGGAAGCCTGTTTCAATTTGGCAATGAGCTCGCGATCACGCGCGGCAAAATATTGACCTTCTTCCGCTAACTCTTTGAGCCGCATTTTCTCTCCCAGGTGATCTCTTTGATCCATAGACAATCCTCCGAGCGTTCAAGCGACGCCATGCGCCGCCGTTGAGCAGAATACCAGGAAATCATCTCGTTAATGAAAGCAAAAACGGGTCTCTTGCCCGGGCAAAAACCCGTTTTTGGCGCTTTTGGCGCTCACTATCTTTGCCGTTACTATCGTATTGAGCCCGGTCTGTCCTTGGAAACAGCAACCGTTCTTCCCACTGCGGAACTGCTAAGGGCTCGTATTGAGTCCATCATATCGAGCCTCGATGACTTGCTGGATCGTTCACTGACCCCGCGCCTACAGGCGCCGCTTTAAGGCTTATATGTCGCAGCTCCTGGTTTGGTTCCGCACCTAACCTCGGAGAAAATTGCCGCCCGCAGACAGCGGGCCAGATAGGCCAGGTAGACTATCCTCCTGCATCACGACACCTCCGTTGTTCCAAAGGATGAGGGTTCTTCCTACGGGCGCGCTCCGCTTTCACCCTCTATGTCCGTTGGAGGCAGTGAAGACTGTCTTCCTTCTACTCCTAGTGATCCGGCGATGTCAAGCATTAATTTATTTTTGACAAAATAGATTATTTCAGGGATGCTCTTCCGGGGCCTTATCGCCTTAGCCTGCATGGCTCGCCCTTGGTGTACATCTTGCGTGGTGAATATGGTAGACAAAAGAGGCAGGCGGCGCGGGGTCAAGTCGAATATGGATGAACAACATCTGTTGCTCTTTCTCTTTCAGGTTCTTCTTCTCCTCGGCCTTGCCCGTGGATGCGGAGAAGTCTTGCGCTGCTGGGGCCACCCACCCCTCGTCGGCGAGATTCTCGTTGGCATTGCTTTAGGACCAACTCTCTTGGGTCGGCTTGCGCCCGAACTACAACAGGGACTGTTCCCCTCTGATCCGCTTCAGCGCGTCATGCTGGAAACGGTGGCGTGGTTGGGAGCGTTATTTCTGTTGCTGGAGACTGGCCTCGAAGTCGACGTCTCTGCGGCGTGGCGCCAACGGGGCCCAGCACTGAAGGTCGGCGTCATTGGCGTACTCGTCCCGCTCGCCTTGGGATTCATACTGTCTTTGTGGTTACCGGATCATTACCGTGCTGACTCCGCTGAGCGGACCACCTTTGCTTTATTCCTGGCCACGACGATGTCGCTCAGCGCTATCGCAGTTATGGCTCGGGTGCTCCACGATCTTGACCTTGTCAAAAGCGACTTAGGACTATTAACCCTCTGTGGGTATGCGGTCAACGATATTCTCTCGTGGGTGATCTTCAGTTTCCTGCTCGCCTTGGCGACGCAGTCGGCTCTGCACATGCATGCGATTACGTTTTTTCTGTTCACTACGCTGGTCTTCACAACGTTCTGCCTCACGCTCGGGCGGCGTCTCGTCGATGCAGCGATTGCCGCAATCACGAAATATCTCCCTCAACAACCGGGAGCAGTCCTTAGCTTTGTGTGCTGTTTGGGACTCCTGTGCGGTTGTATCACGCAGTGGATGGGCCTCAACGCGCTCTTCGGTTTTTTCCTGGCCGGGATTATGGCTGGAGAAGCGCATGCGTTGTCAGAGCGCACTCGTCAGATCCTCAGCCAAATGGTGCATGCGGTCTTTGTTGCGCTCTTTTTTGCTGGGATTGGCTTACGCTTGGACTTCTTCACCAACTTTAATGCGCCGCTTGTGTTGTTTGTGACGGCAGTGTCGATTATTGGTAAGTTCGTTGGCGCATGGATAGGGATGTTAGGCACGAGTTTGTCGCGGGATGACCGCTTAGCGGTGAGCATCGCGTTCACTCCAGGCGGGGTGACCGAGATTCTGCTGGCTCAGGTGGCCTTAGAGCATCACATTTTTACTGTTCCCGTGTTTGTGGCCGTCGTTGTGGCCGCCATTGTTTCGTCGCTTGCGGTGGGACCGTGGCTGCTGTGGTCGCTCCGGCGGCGGCAAGCAGTGAATATTGTAGAGTTCTTCGTGCGACGAGGGATCCTCCCTTCTTTGCGGGGCTCCACTCGGCGGTCGGTGATAGAGGAGCTTTGCTACGCCGTGGCTGAGTATGAGCAGACGCTAGAGCCAGAGGCAGTGTCTGCGGCTGTGCGTGCACGAGAGGAACTGATGGGAACAGGTATCGAACATGGTCTTGCGATTCCCCACGCGCGACTGGACAGTCTCACGAAACCCTTGCTCATGTTTGGCCGTTCTGTTGCCGGGATAGAGTGGGATGCGCCTGACGGTCTCCCCGCTCATTTTGTGTTTCTGGTTTTGACGCCGACACACGACGAGGGACTGCAATTGCAGATTCTTGCCGCCATTGCCCGGGCGATGAGTCAAGAAGAAGTGCGTCAGCGGCTGTCTCAGGCTGAAAGTGAGCAGCAGCTATGGTTCGCACTGCAGGATGCGCTCCGCTCTCAGATGCTTGTACGTGGAGTCACGGCGCCAAATCTATGACCAGTCACATTATTTTTACAAACGCAAGGTCAATGAAGCTGCACCACATTCCTCAGAATCGCCATCGCGGACGGCTATCGATACTCATCTCCACAATCGCCAATCGACTTAAAGAGATCGTTCGACTTGGCAAGAACAGTTTCGATACGCTGGCGATCGTCTTGCGTGAATGTGAGCCCAAAGACACGGAGCGTGTCTGCACGGTTGTCTGACACGCCCAGCCTCGCGCCGATGATGACGCCAGCGACCATCGGTCGATCCAAAATGTATCGTGTGGCGACGTTGGCGATGCTCACCTGATGCTCATCAGCAATCTGTTTGAGCACGGTGAGCAGCTCTTGAAATAATGACCAGCCGCCCCAGGAGTCAATCATATCTTTATACTTTTGTAGACTTGCGGTGTTGAGCCGGTAGTAGCTGGGCTCGGGTTGACCGAGATAACGCTCAGATAATAACCCCCCGCACACCACGCCGTACGGAAGAAGCCAGACGTTGTGCTCCTGGCAGAACTTGGTCATCTGGACTTCTGGGCGGCGATCTATGAGCGAGTATTGTACTTGATTGGAGACTACGCGGAGGCCTTTCTCCGCCATGATGCCCATCCGCTCGGTGTCGAAGTTGGTGAGAGCTACATGACGGATTTTACCTTCGTCACGTAGTTCTGATAGGGCGGAAAGCGCGTCCAGGTAGCGCGGGTCACCATAGTCCCACCAATGAAACTGCAACAAGTCGAGCGTCTGGAGGTTCATGCGTCGCAGGGAGATGTTGATGTTGGATTCGACGATCTTCCGCGTCATGGAGCCTGGACGCGGCACCCATTTCGTGAATGCCTGCATATTGGCAAGTGCGGCCTCGCCTCGTGCGGCGGTGAGCTGACGGCGAAATTCACCAATGAAGTCTTCGGCTGGGCCGTAGTGATCCGCGAGATCCCAGGTGGTGAACCCTGCGTCGTGGTAATCAAACATGTTACGGATGGCCGCTTGTGGATCAATACGACCGTGCCCGCCGGAGACCTGCCATAAGCCGTTCAGCACTCGGCAGATATGTAGATCAGGGGTAAATTGGAGGGTGGCGTTTGGTGGGAGAGACATAGCTTCCTCCTACGTAAGCGATTGCGCTCTTTGTAGCGGTCGCTATGACGCTTGTCCAGGATCATCCACCTTTGACAAGCTGGACTTGAGCAGGTACGTAAGCCACAGTCATGTTCTTTCGTCGATTTTCCTCGATTCGTCTGATAGGCAGTAAGGAGCAACTGATGAGTGATACATTCAACGCGTTTATCGCCGAAGATGTGGGCGGGAAAACGCAGGCGTTGCTGAAGCAACTGAGGACTGCTGACTTGCCGGAAGGCGATGTCACTATTCGTGTTGCATATTCAACGATCAACTACAAAGATGGGCTGGCGATCACTGGCAAAGCCAAAATTGCCCGCCGGTTGCCGATGGTCTGCGGCATTGATCTCGCCGGAACGGTTGAGGAATCCACCTCGTCCGCTTATAAGCCTGGAGACCAGGTGCTGATCAATGGTTGGGGGCTGAGTGAATCCCATTGGGGAGGGTTCAGTCAGAAAGCCCGAGTGAAGTCGGACTGGCTGGTCCCTGTGCCGGCGCCATTCTCGCTCAAGCAAGCGATGGCGATTGGGACAGCCGGATACACCGCGATGCTGTGTGTGATGGGTATTGAGCACGCAGGCGTAACTCCTGGTGAACACGAAGTGATTGTCACAGGCGCGGCTGGGGGCGTGGGCAGTGTCGCCGTGGCGATCCTGGCTAAACTGAGTTACAAAGTAGCAGCTTCGACCGGTCGGCCGGAATTGAAAGACTACCTGACTTCCCTGGGCGCTACAACGATTGTTGAGCGTGCGGCGCTGGCGACGCCGTCCGGTCGACCACTAGATGCGGAGCGCTGGTCTGCCGGAGTGGACTCGGTGGGCGGTGAAACCCTCGCGTCGGTGCTGCGGAGCACGAGGTACGGCGGCGCCGTCGCCGCTTGCGGGCTTGCTGGAGGGTCCAATCTGCCGACCACCGTGTTGCCCTTTATTCTGCGCGGCGTGAGTCTAATTGGCGTCGATTCCGTCATGTGTCCCAAGGCAAAACGATTAGAGGCTTGGCGGCGGCTCGCACGCGATCTTCCGGTGGATAAACTTGATGCGATGACCGTGGTCGAGCCCATGTCAAAATTGGCGGAGTTAGCACCTGCGATTCTCGACGGCAAAGTACGAGGACGCGTGGTGATTGACGTGAATGCATAAAAAGAGGGTTTAGGGGTTGGGGGTTAGGGACTGGGTCCCCCCACAACCTCAAGTCTCTAGTCTCAAGTTAGAAGGAGTTGAGAGATGGACATCAAAGGTCTTGGTGTTGTTGTGACAGGCGGCGGTTCTGGGCTGGGCGAAGCGACAGCGCGCGCCTTTGCCGCAAAGGGGGCGCAGATTGCAATTCTTGATCTCGCGAGATCCCGTGGAGTGGAGATTGCCAAAGAGATCGGGGGAAAATCGTTCTTTGCGGAATGTGATGTGACTAGCGGAGAACAAGTGTCTGTTGCAATTGACAAAGCGGCGACGACATTTGGCTCCATCCACGTGCTGGTCAACTGCGCCGGTATTGGCACAGCAGGGAAGGTGCTCGGGAAAAATAATGTGCCTCTGGAATTAGAGAGCTTTCGTCGAGTGGTGGAAATCAACCTGATCGGCACCTTTAATGTGATTCGCCTGACGGCGGCGAAGATGGTGAACAATGAGCCCAATAACGAAGGAGAACGAGGCGTCATTATCAATACTGCCTCGGTGGCCGCATTTGATGGTCAGATCGGGCAACCGGCATATTCTGCTTCCAAAGGCGGTGTGGTCGGGATGACCTTGCCTATTGCCAGAGAGCTGGCGCAGGCTGGGATCCGCTGCGTTACCATTGCCCCGGGAATTTTCGAGACTCCGATGCTCATGGGCTTACCGGAGTCCGCTCGCAAATCGCTCGGCGCGAGCGTGCCCTTCCCAGTGCGGCTTGGCCGACCCGACGAGTATGCATCATTGGTGAGTTACATTGTTGAGATGCCGATGCTCAATGGGGAAACCATTCGTCTGGATGGCGCGATTCGTATGGCGCCTCGGTAAGACTCCTTTTATTTTATGAGGGCGATCGGTGTGGTCGCCCGCTCTATCACCAAAAAATTACTTTCACTTCACAGGTTAATTCTATAGCTCAACACGTTAGTATTCTTCCGACGATGATGTGCGCACGTCAGCTAAGACTCGGGTGAAAAACGCTATAAGTTCTTCCTCTGATTGAAAGTGGGTTGCTTGCCCCGACACCACATGCTCCACGCGCGCGGTGCACCTGCTGCTTACCGGAATTGTGTCCGATGTGAATTGAACGACAAACGCATGTTGTGCTGACATACAAAAAGCAGACTCCATTTCTTCTCTTGAACTTCTCTGAGGTAGAAGATAGCTGAAGAGGAGTATGCAGTCATAAAGACGCGGTAAAGTTTCGGTAACATCGATAGGGCGCGGGTCGTACCGGTGGAAAGAGGAAACAAACGTGACGACAGAGCAGATTTTTTTTGGTCCCTTTCGCTGTGATCCCCTCAACGCGTGTGTGTGGCGGGAGGACCAGACAGTGAATTTGCCGCCAAAAGCTTTCGACGTGTTGCTGTACTTGTTGCGTCACCCTGGCCGTTTGGTGAGTAAGCAGGAGTTACTAGGGACCCTATGGCCAGAGACGTATGTGACTGATGCGGTGCTGAAAGTGTGTATCGGAGAGATCCGTAAGGTTCTAGCCGACAACCCGAAAACGCCTCAATTCATCGAGACCATCCACCGACGGGGGTATCGGTTCATTGCTTCCTCCTCCACCATACCGCCCCCAAGTCCACAGTTACCGGTCGCAAGCCACAAGTCGTCCCCCCCAGCACCTAGCACCCAACACCTAGCACCTCCTTTGGTGGGGCGAGACGCTGAATTGCAACGTTTGCACAGACTGTTAGAGAAGGCAGGGCTCGGCGAGCGGCAGGTTGTGTTTGTGACCGGTGAACCTGGTATTGGGAAAACAGCGCTAGTAGCGACATTTCTTTCACATCTTTCCACTGAACTGGGCGCTCGGGTGGCGCAAGGACAATGTCTGGAACACTATGGGGCTGGGGAAGCATACCTACCCGTACTCGACGCCTTTGGACGGCTATGTCGGGAGCCAGGACGGGAACAGCTGGTGCGGCTCTTGAAGCAGTACGCGCCTACATGGCTGTCACAGCTGCCCGCGTTGTCGAGCACCGAGGAGCGTGAGCGATTACGCCACGAGACTCTCGGCGCCACGCCAGAGCGCATGCTGCGTGAAATGGCGGAGATGATTGAGGCGCTGACCGTTGAGGCTCCCCTCGTCTTAGTGTTGGAGGATCTGCACTGGAGCGACTACGCCACGCTCGATTTGCTGGGGGCGCTTGCTCGTCGGCGCGAGACGGCGCGCCTATTGGTGATCGGCACCTACCGTCCCGTTGATGTCATTCTCAGCACCCATCCTCTCAAAGGCTTGAAGCAGGAATTGCAAGGCCACGGCCAGTGCGAGGAAGCGGCCTTAGAGTTGTTGACTCCGTCCCAAGTGGCGGCGTACCTGGTGGAGCGGTTTCCCGAGAGTGCGCCGTCTGACGAGCTGGTGCGCGTCCTACACCGGCGCACGAATGGAAACCCTCTGTTTCTTATTAATTTTATTGAATACCTGCTGGGGCAAGACCTGTTGCAGGTACAAGGAAATCATTGGGAACTGCATGGGGGAATCCAGCGTCTTGAGGACGGTATGCCGGAGAGTATTCGCCAGATGATTGAGCGCCAGATTGAGCAATTGACGCCAGACGAGCAACAGGTATTGGAAGCGGCGAGTGTTGTTGGCATGGAATTCACCGCCGCCGCCGTGGAAGCAGCGCTCGAAGAGCCGGAAGGAGCGAGCGAGGAGCGATGCGACCGGCTTTCCCGACAACAGCGATTTCTGTATGCCAAGGAACCAACGCTGTGGCCGGATGGTACAGTCACAGCCAGTTATGCTTTTACGCACGCCCTGTATCAAAACGTACTCGCACAACGCGTGGCCGTCGTGCGACGGTTACGTTTTCATCACCGAATTGCTGAGCGGTTAGCGCGTGGATATGAGACGCAAACAAACGAAATCGCAGCGGAATTAGCGATCCACTTTGAACAGGGGCGGGAGTATCGACGGGCAATTCACTACTTGCGTCAAGCCGCGGAACAAGCCGTGCGGCGCTATGCTAACCGCGAGGCGCGGCAATATCTCACGCACGCTCTTGGCCTCGCAGGAAAGATTCCAGAATCTGAACAAGCAGATTTCCGTTTGGCTTTACTCGAACAACGAGGCGTGGTGACGCGCGCCATGGGCGATATGCTGCGCGCCGCCGAGGATTTTTCTGCGCTGGCGGTTGCTGCACAAGAACTGAAGCTCGTGGAGAAAGAGATCTCAGCGTTATCGCAGCTCGCGACGGTATTGTCGTGGATTAATCGGGACAAGTGCCTAGAGGCGGAGCAGCGCGCCGCCCTATTGAGTCACGATTCCGCGGACGAAACTCTGCGCGTTTACGTGCGAAGCCATACAGCCTACTGGCATCTTTTATGGCGCGGCTGGCGGCAGGAGGACGTGCAAGCGTGCGCCGACGCGGTAGCTGTCGCGCGGCGAGCCGGCGACCAGGCGCAACTTGGCATGCAGCTGGGGCGTTTATCTTTTTTCTTATGTCTCCATTCTGACTACCGTGCGGCCTGCGATGCAGGAGAGGAAGGGCTCCAATTGACGCGTGAAATTGGCGATGTGCACAATTACCTCCTGTGCCGCATTTTTCTGACTCAAGCCTTGTTGTTAAGCGGCCGCTGGGGAGAGACGCTTCGCATGCTTCGGGAAGGCAGCGAGATGGCGGAAAGAAACGGACATCAACGGTGGGTCTTATTGCTGCGGCTCAATATCGCCAGAGTTTATGAAGAAGCCGGTGATTTTGTCCGGGCGCGCGACTTGAGTTCGCAGATACTCCAACAAGCCCAGCAAATGCCGCTGCCTTATGGTCAACTAGTGAGCACCGTGACGCTTGGCTTCGCGCAGCTTAGATTGGGGCAACTTCAGCAAGCGTTTGAGGTATTTAATGGTCTTGATCTGCGATTGGCGCAAGAACGCCTTTTGATGGACTGGATCTGGCAAGTACCGCTGCGCTTGGGACTTGGCGAATACTGGATTACACAACAGGACTACGAGCGTGCGCGGCTGGAGGTCGAGCATCTCTGCGAGGTGGCCACGCACCCCGGCGAGCGCATGTACCTTGCGCTTGGTCGCCGTCTGTTAGCGGAAATTGCAATAGCGCAGCGCAAGTGGGAGGAGGCTGAAACAGTGCTGGCGCAGGCCATGGCCGTACTCGCTGGAGCTGAAGCGCCGCTAGCTGAGTGGCGCGTATACGCGACCGCCGCGCGGGTTGCTGATCTACATCGCCGCAAGGCTCAGGCGCGGAGACATTGGAAGCATAGTAAAGCCGTGCTGCTCCGTCTGGCTGATTCGCTGGAGCACGATGATCCGCTGCGTCAGACGTTTCTGACGCAGCCGCTCGTCATGGAGATCATGCAGCGGGGCTGAGTGTGCAGAGGGTGCGCAAGGCGTAGTGCTTGCTCGCTGCTTTGGCGGGCCACAGCCGCGCTTTATTGCTGTAGATGAGTAAGGCGCCCGCACCGTTTACTGCATGGCTTCAACAGAGTGCTGCAGGTAGGTTTTGAGCCGAGCAAGCGCCCGCTGCTCTCGCAGCCGCACCTGTTCACGATTGAGCCCTAGTCGGTGACTGACTTCTTCCAAGGTGTACGTGTTGCCTTGAGCAAGACCGAATCGCAGTCGGAGGATATCCGCCTCCTGAACCGGGAGACGGGCGAGAGCATGGTGCAGTCCTTTGGCGGCGTCCACGGTGAGCACAGCTATCTCTGGCGAGAAGACTTCGGGAGCTGCGGCCAGTTCGCTCAGCGAGCTGTCTTCCCCTTCTCCTAAAAGGGTATCAGCGGAACAAATGGTTTTTCCCCTGGCCGTCAGGGTGCGGGCAAACGCTTGGCGAATCCACCATACGGCATAGGAAGCGAATGTCACTTGTCGTTCCGGGTCAAATTTTTCAATAGCCCGCATCAACCCCAGCGCGCCTTCCTGAACCAAATCGAGCAGGCTCAGACTGTGGTGTTGATAACGCCGGGCCAGCAGGACGACAAGGCGAAGATTCCGGCGCAGCATTTCATTACGACAGTTGCGAAAGCGAGCGAGGTCTTCATTCATCTGTGCAAGCCAGGTTCGCAGGGATGTTATGGGGGAGCCCGCTTCTTGGGTCTCCGCCTGGTCTAAGCGCATCTGTACGTGTTGGAGAAGGCGCAGTACCTCTGGTTCACTGAGCGTCTCGTATGAAGAGGGAAGGCGGCTCTTGCTCAGAAGAGCCGCCAGACGATCGTGTTGAGCTTTCAAGGACTCTAAGAGATGAAGCCAAGAGGACCGCGTGCGGCGGGTAAGGACGTATTCTTCTTCTCGCTCTAAGCGTGGACAGTGCGCGAGGTCTAGAGAGAACAACTGCATGAGGTCCTGTGTCTGCGTTATCCTTTGCTCTTTAAGGCTGTGATCGTGCAGATTGTGAGCGACACTGAGATGATTCCTAGTCTTACTCCGCCTTGCTTCCATGCTGTTCATTGCTGTTTTCCTGCTGCTTTCGTTATTATTCCGTCCGGAAGATACGCCAAAAGTACGGGCGGAGCCATAAAAGACTGGTCAAATTTGAGTATAGTTTTGGCAAAGAGCGCTGGTGAGGCCTCCGGTCCACAGCCACTGTGGACCGGGCGGCAACGCAGCTCACTGATTGTGCGCTGGATCATGGATTGCAGGTAGCGGGGACGGTGGAAGTGTCAGGATTAGCGCACAAGGGGCCAAGATTGGTGTCTTGATCGGGCACGCTAATCATCGCCAGTGGTCCCGCCTGCTGTTCTCCATTAAAAGGCGTATGCCCCGTAAAGTTGCATCCGCTTGCATCCGCAGGATCATTGAACCAGAAGCCGACATGGAACGTATGGTGCGTGGTGGCTGGAGAAGTCGCGTTTAGAGACAGCACATCCTGATCGAGACCAAAAATTTGATCAAGTAAGATGGTCTTAATCTGCACATGGGCTTTGCCTTTTTTGTTGGCTTCGATGTCGGATTGGTACCATGCCAGGCCAAAGTTGGTGAATGCTGGATCTTTGGCGCCCTCCGAATTCAGACGGGAGCGCTCCACAGTGAACATGTCGAATGCTAACCCAGGCTTGACGCCCTTCACGTTCAAGGTCAAGGTGTCATTCGCCTTGCCTCTTGTGACTTTCACGTGCGCCGTTGGCGGATCCGATGGGTCCTGCGCGAGGCAATTAATCACATCAGGGTTCGGTTTGAGGTCGAATTCAATGGTTTCCGCTTGAGCTGCATGGGATCCACTAGTGAGCAGCCATGACGCTGCCACCGCAGTCAACATGGTGGTCCACCGAAATTGTCTGCCTGAACGAGTGAAATGATAAAACATAGGAGCCTTTCCTTTCTGTCGTGCTTTTTCGATCATTGTAGTAATAGTTGAAAACTAGATTGTTGTGTTCCCACTTTCGTTCATTTTGCTGCTATATAATGGCCTCCTTCTATATCTCTGCACGTGCGACTTCGTGTAAGCGCTTTTCATTCCTTCTGCTCGTGAAGGTAGCGAAGTCAGAACGCGCAGTCATAAGAAAATGGTAAGTTTTCGGTAAATCTTTCGTAAGAGTTTCGCGTGTGGTAAGCGCTGAGGTAAGGATTGCCTCTGAAAACCGTCTGGCCACAACCCGGTTTTGTCACAACTTTTCATTTAACAGCTGTTCCGCTATGCTTATCCACGCTCTCGTTAACTTGTTCACATTGATGCAACCATAAGAGCAAAACAAAAGAGGCCTTACCTTTGTCCATCGGGGCGTGTGGGTATTTATGAAAACCAAGAATGTTATGATGTTGACAGTTGCATTGGCCGCGTTCGGTTCATTGGGAGTCCCACAGGCCGCCGATCCGGCGCCTGAACGAGTATTGTTCCACGATATCTACAAGGAACTGGTCGAAACAAATACCTCGCACTCAGCCGGCGATAACACGCTGGCGGCGCATCGCATGGAAAAACGGCTGCTGGATGCCGGCTTTACTGCCGCAGAGATGCAGGTGGTCGAACCGTTCCCGAAAAAGGGCAATTTAATACTGCGTTTCAAGGGCGATGGAACTCAGCGTCCGATGTTGCTATTGGCCCACCTTGATGTAGTCGAAGCTAAACGCGAGGAATGGAAGACCGACCCTTTTACGTTGGTTGAGACTGATGGCTATTTCACCGCACGCGGCGCCGCCGACGATAAGGCGATGGCCTCGGCCTTCGTGTCGATCCTTTCGCAACTGAAGCGTGAAGGCTTCAAACCACACCGTGATATCATTCTTGCGCTCACCTCGGATGAAGAGCGCGGCAGTGTGTCAACAAATGGAGCCCAATGGCTCACCCAGAATCACCGTGATTGGATCGATGCTGAGTTTGGCATTAACGAGGGCGGTGGTGGGGAACTGTTCAATGGCAAGCCGAACATTCAGCGTATCCAGGTGGCGGAGAAGATCTATACAACTTACGAGTTGGTTGCGCATAATTCAGGCGGCCACAGTTCCCTGCCTCGCCCGGACAACGCAATCTACGACGTTGTCGGAGCAGTCAATCGTATCGGCCAATATACCTTTCCAGTCAAGCTCGCGCCGGTGACACGCGAATACTTTGCGCGCAGTGCGAAGTTATTTACAGGGCAACGGGCTAGCGATATGCACGATGTCGGTGAAGGGCGTGTGGACCCCGACGCGGTGGCGCGGCTCTCGGCGGAACCCCTCTACAACGCCACGTTGCGCACGACGTGCGTGACGACAATGCTCAATGCGGGCCACGCCGAAAACGCGCTGGCGCAGACCGCGCGCGCCACGGTCAACTGCCGCGTCCTACCGTGGGACGATCTTGCAGAAGTTGACCAAAAAATCAGAGAGCTAGTCGGCAACTCGACGATCGAGATTAAGCAAACCAGCGTCCCGGTCAAAAGCCCGCCCTCGCCGCTGACCTCTACGATTCTCGAGCCAACCGAGCAAATCGGCGCCGAAATGTGGCCGGGCGTGCCGTTGATTCCTTCGATGAGCACGGGCGCCACCGATAGCCTCTTCCTGCGAAACATCGGGATTCCCATGTATGGCGTCTCCGGCATCTTCGCTGACGTCAACGATGTGCATGCGCATGGCCTTAATGAGCGCTTGGAGCAAGCGCGGCTTTACGACGGGCGCGAGTTTCTCTACGAATTAATCAAACGACTCGCGGGATGAAGCTGGACGGGAACATCAAGGAGGCAGAAATGACGGTCCACCAGGAGCTGCTCGACGAAACGTCTCCCCATACCCAACTCCAACGCTACCACGCGTTTGACAGTCTCCGTGCGGTTATGATGCTCTTAGGACTGGTCCTCCATTCCGCGATGGGGTATGTCACTTTCCCTACGGATCGCGTGTGGCCTTTCAAAGATCCCCACCCCAACGCCTTTTTTGACCTGCTGGTCATGTTCATTCACGCCTTTCGCATGCCGGTCTTCTTTGTCATCGCGGGATTCTTTGCTGCATTCTTATACACTACGCGGGGAGCACGCCCGCTGTTTCATAACCGGGTGCAACGCATTGCTCTGCCGCTGGCTTGCGCCTGGATTATCCTTTTCCCGTTGATCATAGTCGCGTCTGGATTTGCGCAAGCTCGCAGCAGCGTACAAATCTCTGTCGATCCGAACGACCTTACCATCGGCGGCTTGCTTAACCACCTCATGCATTTGTGGTTTCTCTATGATCTCCTTATTCTCTACGGGGCGGCTTTGCTGGTGACGCCTCTCGTGCCGTGCATTCCGCAAACCGTACGGGATCGCATACTAGACGGCTTCAGTTGGATCGTGCCCCTTATCTGGGGGCCGGTGTTTTTTTCATTGATCACCGTGCTGACGCTCTACCCCATGCAAGAGTGGGCGCTCGATACTTCTGACTCGTTCCTGCCGCCCCTACGCATTCTTGTCGCTTATGGAGTCTTTTTTCTCTTTGGCTGGTTGCTCTATAACCGGCGCATGCTTTTGTCTACCTTCAGCGAACGCGCCTGGAGAACATTTTTCGTCGGAGTTCTTTTCTTTGGCCTGTATGTCTTTTGTATTGGTCGAGTGTTTACTAGGGGCCCCACAATAGCAATGCACATATTGGCAATGGTCAGCCTTGCGGCAGCAATGTGGTTCTTTATTTATGGTTTTCTCGGGCTCTTTCTCCGCTATCTGGAGAAACCCATTCCCCTTGCCCGTTATATGGCTGATGCGTCGTACTGGATGTACCTGGTGCATCTGCCCTGCACGATTGTGCTTCCTGTCTTCTTGAGCAACTTGCCTTTGCCCGCTTTGGTAAAATTTAGCGTGGTGTTGGGGACCACAACGTTTCTCACCGTCATCACGTATCACTACTGGGTGCGGGCAACGCTGATTGGACAAGTATTGAACGGCAAGCGATATCCACGCACGCTGCCTCACTCAGGCGTGCAACATCCGGGACAACAGGGCCACGCGCCTGTAGGCGAGGGTGCCTGACAACAAAAGGAAGGTATGTGTATAGGGCAGAAGTAGGGGTGCAATTTCTACATGGGCAAACTACTAGGGTCAGATTGAACCACTACCGAAAGGTCTGCCGGCTTGTACGAAGAGCCTGTCCGCCTATGGCGAAGAGTCAAAATCCCCCCGCCAGTCGCTCCGCGTCCGTCGGCCCCCTTTGTCAAAGGGGGCGGTGAAGGCGCAGCCGAGCGGGGGATTTGGAAAACCCGGTGAATTCATGAACTGAGAATTATCCGGATAGGTTCTAAATTTTTTTCGTTGCCACCAGTACGGGCTGATAAAACACCTCGTCGAGCCGTTTGACTTCCGCAAATCCTGCCTGCTCCATCAGCTCAAGCAGGTGGTTCGGGCTTATGGCGTAATATCGCGATCGCATCATTTGCGTCTGTATCGCGCCAGACTGCAGATCATCTTCAATGAAGTACATTGAAAGCGCATACTGCTCGCCTTCGAAGTCCCAGACCTGAAAGATGAGATAGCGCTTACCGCCCTCCTCGCGAATGCCGTACGGCTTCACGATGCCTCGTCCACGCTCTTCCGTGTCGTATGCGCGTATGGTCAACAGGCAGCCTCCAGCGGGACGAAGACAAGCGTACATCTCTTGCAGCGCGAGGAGAATCTCCTCATCACTGAGCAGGTGGGGGATGGAGTTGTCGCAAGAGATGATTACGTCGAAGCCTCCGCCATGATGACGATGGGTCCCGCGCATGTCACAAACCGTGAAGGGAATGTTGAGGCCGCGCACCTCGGCTTCTTTCTGAGCGCGAGCAACTGCTTGCGGCGACAAATCCGAAGCTGTGACTTGAAAACCAAGGCGCGCCAAGCCAAGGGACTGGGTGCCAATGCCGCATGAGACATCGAGGACAGATTGAACCTGTTCTCCCCATTGCGCTCGAATAATGTCGCGCAAATGCTCCGCCTGCCACATCATACCCGCGTCCCAATCTTTATAGAGCAAATGATAGAAAGGCGAGAGTTGGTCGTAAAACTCGATCACTGTTCCTTCCTTTTTTCTCCAGTTCACCTCTTTACAGGGAAGCTGGCAAGAGACTTGCTCCTCCACCATTGCAAAATCCCCCGTCCCTGCGGATAATTGTCCCCAGCACACACAGCACGGCGGCTGGAACCGCACGACAAGAAGGAGGCGCGATGAAAGAGCAAACCTACGATCGGAAGGTTGATGATGTCGGCAACATTTTGGCCATGGAGCACGTGAACGTCACTGTGCCTGACCAATCCATGGCGCTGACGTTTTATATCCAGGGATTGGGATTCACTCGTGATCCCTACATGATGATCGGTACGGAAAACATGTGGGTGAACGTTGGCAATCAGCAATTCCATTTGCCGACGCGGACGCCGCAAGTCGTTTCCGGACACGTCGGCCTGGTGATCCAAGATCTTGAAGCGCTGAAGCGGCGGCTCAAACGTATTGAGGAGCGGCTGAAAGGCACAAAGTTTTCTTGGGCGGCCAAGAAGGGCTATGTGGAAGTCACGTGCCCGTGGGGGAATCAGCTGCGTTGCTATGCGCCTGATCCGCAACAGTTTGGTGAGATGGCGGTAGGACTGCCGTACGTCGATATCTGTGTGAAGCCTGGCGCGGCGGCGGGCATCGCTCAATTCTATCAACAAGTGATGCAAGCGCCGGCTTCGGTGTCGCGCAGCAAAAAGGGAGCAGTGGCTCAGGTGCGTGTAGGGAGAGATCAGTGCCTGTTCTTTCGGGAGACGACGGAAGAAATTCCCGCGTATGATGGACATCACATTGCGGTCTACCTTGCCAATTTCTCTGGACCGCATACTTTTCTTGAGAAACATGGTCTTGTCACCCAGGAAAGTGACGCGCATCAGTACCGATTCCAAGCCATCGTACACCCTGAGACCGGACAGACACTCTGCGAAATCGAGCACGAGGTGCGCAGCCTCTTTCATCCCATGTGGGGACGAGAATTGGTGAACCGGAATCCTGCACAAAATATCTTTGCTTATGCGCGCGGACGCGACGCCATGCGCGCAGCATAGTGAAGCCTGAGTCCTGAGTACTCAGTCCTGAGTCCTGAGTTCCGAGTACTCAGTCCCAGGCTAGTGGGACATTTTGCCTGCATGGCTTGAGGAACAATATCATGAATCATACCGACCCTCACCGCATTACTTCTATCGAGCAACTCCGCAGTATCGTGGGTGAACCGAGTTCACTCGTGCAATATAAGCTGTGGAAGACTATAGAACCTGCCGCGGCTGAGTTCATTCAACGCTCGCCTTTTCTGTTGTTGTCGACGGCTGATGCGGCAGGGAATCAAGATGTCTCTCCCAAGGGAGATGGTCCTGGATTTGCCGTCATCGAGAACGAGACGACCCTGCTCATTCCGGATCGGAAAGGCAACAAACTCGTCTTCGGATTACAGAACATTCTTGAGAATCCTCAGGTGGGGGTCTTGTTCCTGATCCCTGGCACGGGAGAAACGCTCCGCGTCAACGGCGCGGCGGAACTCACGCTCGACCCTGTCATTCTGGAGCGGCTCTCGGCGCGCGGGAAACCGGCCTCGATCGCTATCCGCGTGTCCGTGCGGGAATGTTTCTTTCACTGTGCGAAGGCTTTTCTGCGGGCGCAGCTCTGGAAGCCGGACTCTTGGTTGCCGGAATACCGGATTTCCTTCGGCAAACTGCTGGTCTCCAAGATGGGCGGAGATGAGGCGGCAGTGCGGCAGTTCGACCAGTTTGTTGAGCAGGATTATAAGACAAATCTCTGAGAAAAATGTGACGCGTGTCCTTTGGCTGTGGCCGGTCTCTTGACCGCGCCACAGGCGGCGCCGGAAACCTACGGTCGGTGCTTTCGAGGGGGTCAGACAATCTGCGCCGAACCGGAGTCTTCAATTTTTCACCCTTGAGTCGCCTCTAGTCGCCTCCGTTTTCTTACTGTTGTTCTGTTCCCGGCAGGGGGAGTAACATAAAAGAAGATGCGACGCGCAAAAATTATTTGTACGATCGGACCTGCCGTCCATTCCCCAGAGGCAATTGAGCAACTCATTGTCCAAGGGATGGATGCTGCACGGCTCAATTTTTCCCACGGCTCCCATGAAGATCATGCGCAGACGATTGCATGGCTACGCGCAACGAGCACCCGTCTCAGAAAACCGGTAGCCATCATTGCGGACCTCCAAGGTCCGAAGATTCGCACCGGCGAGACTAGAGATGGTCATCCAGTAGAGCTACGGGCAGGGCAACAGTTTGTGCTAACGACCGAGGCGATTGCTGGCTCTTCAGATGCGATATCCGTGACGTATCCTTATTTGCCTCACGATGTGAACCCCGGCGATCGTATTTTACTTGATGATGGCTTGCTGGAACTACGCGTAGTGAACACCGATAAAACGAGCACGGTAGAGACTGAAGTAGTTGTCGGTGGTCGACTCGGAGAGCATAAAGGAATCAATCTTCCAGGGGTGGCGTTACGTACCGCGGCGCTGACGGAGAAGGACCAAATTGATCTCAAGTTCGCCCTGGCCAATGACGTTGATTATATTGCGCTGTCTTTTGTCCGTCGCGCTGAAGATATTACCCTCGCTCATCAGATCATGCAGCAAACTGGACGTTCCGCGCCCTTGATTGCGAAGATTGAAAAGCCAGAAGCCTTGACGAATTTGGACGCGATTCTGACGCTGGCGGATGCGGTGATGGTAGCGCGCGGCGATCTTGGCGTGGAGTTGGAGCCAGAACGGGTGCCGGTCGTGCAGAAAGAAATCATTCGCCAGTGTAATCGACGCGGCTTGCCCGTTATCATTGCCACCCAGATGCTCAACTCGATGATTGAACATCCACGCCCGACTCGGGCCGAGGCGTCAGATGTGGCGAACGCGATTTTTGATGACGCTGACGCTGTGATGCTGTCCGGTGAGACTGCGAGCGGCGCCTATCCGATTGAAGCACTGACTATGATGGACCGGATTGTCCGGACGGCTGAAGAGCAGAAAGCGAAAGAGCGCCCCACCTCGCCCAGTGACCCGTTGTCGATTCCAGCCGGTTTTCCGGAAGTGACGTGTGGGATTGCTTGTCGCGCGGCCAGGGAGACTGGATCAGTTGTGATCGCCGCTTTTACTATGTCAGGACTCACCGCACGGTTGTTGTCCCGTTTTCGGCCGATTGTTCCCGTGATCGCGTTTAGTCCAGATGAACGGGTCCGTCGCCAGCTGGCACTGTTTTGGGGAGTGATTCCACGTCTGATGGATCCGGTGAAGCGAACCGAGATCTTGGTGCGACGCGGCGAGCAAGAACTCCTGGCCCGCGGCTTTGTCCGCGATGGAGACCGGGTGGTGTTGGTCTTTGGCGCGCCTATTGCGGAAGTGATTGGCCAAACCAATTCGATTCGTTTGCACCAAATTATGATAAGGACTGATGATGTCGCTGGAACAGACTAAACGCATTGGGGTGCTCACCAGCGGTGGTGATGCGCAGGGAATGAACGCGGCAGTGCGAGCGGTTGCGCGGATTGCCATGGCGCGCGGCGCTGAGGTGTATGCGGTTCTTGAAGGCTATCAGGGAATGGTCGATGGCGGAGCACGCATCCGCCGCATGGTGTGGGATGAAGTTGGCGGCATCCTGCATAAAGGCGGTACGATTATTGGTACGGCTCGATGTGATGCATTTCGGAGTCGTCCTGGGCGTCTCCAAGCTGCTCACAATTTGTTGCAGAATGGCGTTGATAATTTGATTGTCATTGGCGGCGACGGCAGTTTATGCGGCGCTGCGCTCCTGCACCAGGAATGGGCTGGGCTCTTGTCTGAACTGGTCTCGCAAGGAGTAGTGACCCGGGAGCAAGCCGATCGACATCCCCATCTCACTGTCGTCGGGCTGGTCGGCTCGATTGATAATGACATGCTTGGCACGGATATGACGATCGGCGCCGATTCGGCTTTACATCGTATCACTGAGGCTGTCGACGCCATTAGTAGCACGGCGGCGAGCCACCAGCGCGCGTTCGTGGTCGAAGTGATGGGTCGACACTGCGGCTATTTAGCGTTGATGGGCGCTCTCGCGAGCGGAGCAGATTGGGTGTTGATTCCTGAGAGTCCCCCTGACGTCGAAAATTGGGAAGAGCGGATGTGCGAAGTGCTCAAAGCTGGCAGATCTGCTGGGCGTCGCGACAGTATTGTGATCGTAGCTGAGGGCGCTCGAGATCGGAACGGGAAGCCGATCGAAAGCGCCTATGTGAGACAGGTGCTTGCTGAACGGCTCGGGGAAGACGTGCGCGTCACGATTTTAGGGCATGTGCAACGCGGCGGCGCGCCGAGCGCTTTCGATCGCAATTTGAGTACGTTGTTAGGCGCCGCTGCTGTCGACCAAGTGTTCTCGGCCGCCTCGGGTAAGGAGCAGGAGCCTTGCTTGATCGGCATTCGGGGAAACCGGGTGGTCTGTTCCCCGTTGCAAGCCTGTGTTGAGCAGACGCACCGCATTGCCAAGGCGATGGAGGAGCGAGATTTTGCGACAGCGCTAAGTCTCCGTGGCAATAACTTCCAAACGGCATTCCGCACTATTCGGACGCTGGTGCGGGCCTTACCGCATCCGCCAGCGGCAAGTCAGCGCCGCTGGCGATTAGCGGTGATGCACTCCGGCGCCCCGGCCCCCGGCATGAACACGGCGGTGCGAGCAGCCGTGCGGCTTGGCGTTGATCTGGGTCACCTCATGTTTGGCGTCAAGAACGGCTTCCACGGGCTGATTTCTGGAGACCTCGTGGCGATGGACTGGATGAGCGTCAATGGGTGGGC
>JACXTT010000747.1_pt1 | contig 55634 bp, 38 predicted proteins | sample 9270951 | NCBI WGS metagenome assembly JACXTT01 (sample SAMN15532306, study PRJNA645909) | rock metagenome | isolation source: weathered quartz diorite | place: Puerto Rico | collected 2017-06-21
CCGCTGGGATGGTCGAACCGGCGGCGGTCAGGCGGCTGCGGGCCTGTACTTCATCCGCGTGGTCAGCCACGAGAATAAGTTCGTGACCCGGTTCGCCATCGCCCGGTAGGCGCGACCGCCTACAAGAAGAGGCGCTTTTCTGGGACCTCCTATCGTCGCACGCTCGTGCTCCCGGCCGGCGCGGGCACGGAGGGTGGTACACGCAGCGTGTCAGCCTGAGCGTGATCTTGCAGGCGTAGCGTGTCGCCCGTACTGGTCGCGTGCGGCGGCCCATTCGAGGAATCGGCCGGTGCGGTGACCGCGGTGACGCGATTGACCGAGGCCGCCACCTTGGCCGGCGTTGCCGGGCGAGCCGTCGACGGCGCGTGAGCCGGGGGTCGCGAACGGCGGGCCGCCACCGCTTGCGACTTTTCGGCGATGCCGCGGGCGACGCGATGCGCGAGCGTCGCGATCGCCCGAAACTCGGGATGATCGGCGAACCACACCGCCGCCCAGACGTTCGTCGTAGACGTTTGTTCGCGCAACTCGGCGCGCCATGCGATCGGACAGCCGACTCCCGTCGCCGGGATCTGGTCGTCCACGAAGCCTTCGGTCTCACCTTCGCGTACAAGCAGGCGCCGTCCGACCCAGATGCGATCCATTTCGGGCGCGGACGGCGCCACCCCGTACCAGGTCAGTGTCCCCAAGTAGCGTGCGCGCTCCTCGCCCGCGGGCGGGATGGTGCCGGCTGCCCAGTGTCCGCGCCGCATGATCAGGCTCGCCCAGCGCTCGACGGCGTCGAAGTCGGCGCTCGTGACGGTCGAACCGAGTTTCGCGCGATGGACCGCTTCCGCAAACGCCAGCATGGTGCGCGATTCGTAGAAGCGCCCGAGGCCGGCGAGGCGTGCGGCCTCGCGCGGAATGAACCCATCACTGTCGTTCAGGGCGAGGCAGAAGAAGTTCGCGTAGATCCGCTGTGTCGCACATGCGGCGGCGAGTCGCTTGGCATCGTCCTCCGTACCCATGACGAGCGGTCCCAGCAGGATACGACGCCACGCCTCACGCGCGATCACCTTACCCAGGCCCGGAGTGGCGACGACACGCTGCTGCACGGCCCGACTCCGCAGCGAGCTGTTCCAGATTCCCAGGCGATATCCGATCGAGTAGCCCGAGAACATGCCGACCGCGCCAGTCACCAGCGAGACCGGCTTCACGGCATCGATCGTCGCGCGGTAGAGCTCGTCGAGCTGCTGAGGAAGTATCGAGGGCCGGACGAGGCGCGGCACGGCGATCCACAGCCCCTCGGCGACGTGGCCGCGCACTTGGAGCGGACGGTAGACCGTGCCCGTGATTGCACGGTTGTAGTCGTGATCACGAGGCGGTGGCGTGAACGCATCTGCATCGACGTCGTAGCGGCTGAACGCCTTGCCGCCGGCGCAGAGGTCCACCACGAAGTGCGACGTCGTGTCCAAGGGGGACTCACGGTAGGAGACCACGTTCATCTCATTGAACAGCTCGGCGTAAGGAATCACCCTTGGGTTGGGCCGGGTCAGCAGACCAACGATGATTCCGGCGACGCACAGTACGACGAACACCGTCAGCAGCGCGCTCCTGATGAGAACGAACCGCATGAGAACGAGCCGCGCGAGGGGTCCGAATCTTTCGATCAGACCGTGGGGGCGAGCAGTCTTCTTTCTGGCCAACGGGTTCCCCGTCCGTGGATAGCAAATGGAGGACCACGCGGCGACCGGCGAAAGTCCGGGCCGCGGCGGCGCTCCAGAGTTATCGGCGCAGGATCAGGGCGGATTCATGGGTGAGTGGGGCATACGCGGTCCTTCTGCGATATCGGGCCCGAAGTAGATCACGTTGTCTTGGGTGAGCGCCGGCGTAGCTCCGACCGCAGCCCCGGGAAACGGGCGGCGGGAAGTCGATGCGGTCCCCTGTCCACCGGCCCGAACGCGCGACCACCACGCTACTCAGATGGCTCGACGGGCAGTCGACGACAGCGCGGGTCAACAGGCGGGCGACCTACCGGGCCGGCTCCGCGTCATCGGCCGTAACCTGCATCGCGTTGTCAGGCGCCACTTCGGGGTAACGCACGCCCGAGAGCACCCGTGTATACACCAGGATGAGAATGGCGACGAGCACGGTGCACAGGGCGCTGCCCTCGGGGCCGACCGAAGCCCCGGACAGCCACGCCGGTGCCTCCGAGGCAACCGTCGAAGTGAGGAAGTGACCCGGCGCGGGAGGATGCCCGCTATCACCGACGCCGAAGAAGTAGGTCTGGCCCCAGTTCCAGGCGGCGTGGAATCCGATCGGCATCCACAGGCTCCCGGTTCGCCTCAGCATGACGCAGGCCATCACCCCGAAGATGCCGACGTTCACGATGCCGAGCCAGTTCTCGTTCGCGCTCCCCGTATGGGCCCAGGCGAACCACACCGACGTCGCGAGCGCGGCGGGCCAGAACCCCGTGAGCTCCGTGAGCTCCGTGAGCGTGAAGAGCCCGTAGCCGCGGAACCCAAACTCTTCGCGCATGGCGAGCAGCAGGAACACCACGGCGTAGGCGACCGAGAGGGCGGCCCCTTGGAGCGCGGGCGTCGAGGACATCGAGAGCTGGATTGCCCCCGTGGCGCGGAGCGCGAATATGACCACAGTGAGGGCGCCGATCCCCGCTGCGGCGCCCTGCCAGAATTCTGCGCGCAGGGCGCGTCGCCACGGCATGCCGAACGCCCCGAAGGGGCGTCGCTCGACGCGGGCCATGACCGACCCGAAGACCAAGAGGACCGCAAGGTCGATGAAGTGGTCGACCAGGTACAACACCGTCGAATCGGTCCCGTGAAGCGCCCGCCGCAGCGCAAGCTTCTTGGCGGAAAGGAGGCCGGTCGCCAAGACGACGAACAGCAGCAGCCGCCCCAGGGCCCGGAGTCTCGGGTTCATGAAGCCTCAACGGGTCGGAGCCGAAAAAAGTTGCCCGGCGCGGGGCGGGAGGGTGCGATCCCGTTCAGCTCCACCGGTCGACCCTCAGGTCAAGAAGCAATACACGCGACACAGGTCGGCAGGCGCCGCCATCAGCTCGCGCGTCTCTCGGAATCCGGCGTCGCGGCCCAGCGCGAGCCAGCCGGAAGCTGTTTCAGGAAAATCGAAGTTGCGCACGTGGGTCGCCATGGCCTCCCATTCCTCCGGCGTCAGTTCGGTCCAACAAGGCCCGCATTGGGCCTCGAACCTGTGGAACCAATGATCGCGATCCTCGCCGTCGAGCCGGCTCGGCTCCCATATCAGGACCAGTCCACCTGAGCCGAGGAGGCCATGGATGTCGCGGACGACCTGCAGCTTGTCCGCAGTGCACAGATGGTGTAGCGATTGGCCGATCCAAGCGACGTCCGCCGACTCGGTCCGATCGCGCAGCGCCGCGGCGAAATCCCGCAGCTCCAGCGTCACTGGGCAGTCGAGCTGTCGGAGAGCCCCGCGCGCCAGTTCGAGGGCCGGGCCGGCCAGGTCGATCCCGTGATAACTGGCCACCCGGGTGCCCCGAAGAGCCCCCACGCTGGAGACGGCGTCGCCGCAAGCGATATCGAGGAACCGGAATGGTTGAGTGGCTTCCTCGACCAGTACCTGATGCAACCGGGCGTACACTTCACGGTGCTGCAGGTAATTGTTGTCAACGACCTTGCGGTAGACCCGCCACTGTTGCTTGAACAGGGCCACGGCAGGATCTTCGTGCGCGTCTACATGCCGAGCTTCGTTCATAGGCGACTCATTCCCCCCGGCAGATGATTGTACGCTCCCTCCGGAGTCATCCCTGGGTTATCTCAACCATTCCCTGCTGGGTGATTCTCACCAATCCGCTACCCCCACGTCATGATGCTCAAAAGGAACGGTTTGGGGTCGTCACGGGGCAGGGTCGCGAGACATCTAAACACGCCGTGGGGCCGGCGCCGATACCCAATGAGTACCCCCGCGCTGTGGCGTCCGAACACAAGGAGGGTGACGTGGTCATCGAGTACATTCGCTACGAGGTTCCGGTCGGCCAGTGCGAGCAGTTCATCAACGCCTATCGTGCCGCTGCCGAGCAGCTGGCGAGCGCGCGTCAGTGCCTCGCGTTCGAGGTCTCTCGCGGCATCGAATCCCCCAACCGGTTCGTCGTCCGCATCGAGTGGACCTCGAAGCGCGCTCACGAAGAAGGCTTCCAGAGAGAGCGCCTCTTCAAGGCGTTCCAGGAGAACGTGAAGCCGTTCAACGGAAACGCTCGCGAGATGGAGCATTACCAGGTCGAGGTCGTGAGCGTGCCGCAGGTGGCGGCGGTCCACTAGGCCGGCGCGATGTACCCTTGAGGAACGGCGCGACGCACAGTTCCGTCGCGCCGCAGGCGTTTCCGACCGTTCCCCACGTCGACGGCATGATCCGACCCAGACCCTCCCCACCCGACTCAGGGTCTAGACCTCAGGCGTCCGCGCTACCTGACCGGCGTCTCTTTGAGTCGCGTCAAGCAGAGGAAAGCGCGTAGACTCCGGCCTTTGAGCGGGCTGCACCGCGTCCGGCTCACGACTCACTCATGAGCGAGACGAGCGCGGGTCATCGTGAAACTCTGCCTCCCACGATTCGGAGACTCGACCTTACCCCCTGGAGGTCCCACATGTCTCGACGCCTGGTCTTTGCACTTGCCCTCATCCTGCTTCTCGCCCCGGCCGCCTGGGGCCAGCCGGCCACGACGAAAGGTGCAGCCAAGGACACTCCCAGTGCCACGCCCGCCGGGACGACCTTCACGCTGCCTGCCGAGTGGTCGACGACGACGAACGGTTCCATGGTCCTGCTGGCTCTGCCCGAGTCGGATTCTCACATCGCGATCGTGGACGTGAAGGCGAAAGACGCCGACGCCGCGGTCGCGGCGGCGTGGGCCGCGTACCAGCCGGGTTTCAAGCGACCGCTCAAGATCGCGTTGCCCCTTGCGCCGCGCAATGGCTGGGATGAGCGGAAGAGCTATCAGTACGAGACGTCGCCGAACGAGCGGGTCGTCGTCCAGGCCCTGGCCCTGCGGGCGGGGGACGCCTGGACCGTGGCGATCGTGGACGGGACGGAGCCGACGTTCGAGAAGCGTGGGGCGCCCATCGGGCTCGTCATGCAGAGCGTGCGGCCGAAGGGATACTCCCGCGAGTCGTTCGCCGGCAAGAAGGCGCACCCGCTGGACGAGGCGCGAATGAAGGTCCTGAAGGACTTCGTGGCCGGCGGGATGAAGATGCTCGATACGCCGGGCGTGGGCCTCGCCTTCATCGATGGTGGGAAGACGGTCTGGGCCGGCGGCCTCGGCGTCAAGGAGCTCGGCAAGCCGGATCCAATCGACGCGAACACCTTGTTCATCGCCGCGTCGAACACCAAGGCGCTGACCACGCTGCTGCTGGCGGAGCTGGTGGACGAAGGCAAGATGCGGTGGGACCAACCGGTCACGGAGCTGATGCCGGAGTTCAAGCTCGGGGACGCCGCCACGACGAAGCAGGTGCTGGTGAAGCACCTGATCTGCGCGTGCACGGGAATGCCACGCCAGGATCTCGAGTGGCTCATGGAGTACCAGAACGCCACACCCGCCTCGGCGATCGCGATGCTCGGCACGATGCAGCCCACGAGCGGGTTCGGCGAGGTGTTCCAGTACAGCAACCTGATGGCGGCCGCGGCGGGCTATATCGGAGGGAAGGTGGCCGAGCCCGGCAAGGAATGGGGTGCCGCCTACGACGACGCCATGCGGAGGAAGGTCTTCGAGCCGCTCGGAATGACGACGACCACGTTCGACTTCGCGAAGGCAATCAGTGGGGACGTCGCTCAGCCGCACGGCGAAGACGTCGACGGCAAGCTGACCCTCGCGCGCATGGACCTGAACTACTCCGTCTATCCGGTGCGTCCGGGGGGGGGCGTCTGGACGAGCGCGCAGGAACTGGCGAAGTACGTCGAGATGGAGCTGGCAAAGGGCGCGCTGCCCAACGGCAAGCGGCTCGTCTCGGAGCGGAACCTGCTGGCGCGCTACGAGCCGAACGTCATCGTGGGTGAAGACGTGACGTATGGGATGGCGTTGATGGTGGACACGAAGTACGGCGTTCGCGTGGTTCACCACGGGGGTGACCTGGCCGGGTATCACAGCGACATGATCTGGCTGCCGGACTACGGCGTGGGCGCGGTGATCCTGACGAACTCCGACTCGGGGTTTCTGCTTCGTGGCCCGCTGCTCCGGAAGCTCCTCGAGGTTCTGTTCGACGGGAGGCCCGAGGCCGACGCGATGCTCCGTGTCGCCGCGGACCAGCGTCGCGCGAGCATCGCCAAGGATCGGGAGCGGCTCGTCGTCCCGGCCGATCCAGCCGCCGTGGCGAAGCTGGCCCCGAGCTACGCGAACAAGGCTCTGGGTGAGGTGAAGGTCCTGAAGCAGGGAACCGCGACGCTGTTCGACGTGGGCGAGTGGAAGAGCGTCGTCGCGTCCCGCAAGAACGACGACGGGACGACTTCGTTCATCACGATCGACCCGACCGTCTCGGGATTCGAATTCGTCGTGGCGGATCAGAAGGGCGGGCGTCGGCTGGTGATCCGCGATGCTCAGCACGAATACGCGCTCGAGGAGGTGACGGCGAGCACGGGGCGGAGCCAGAACCGGTAGCGGGGGTGGTGGGGTTGGCCCGGCGGTCACCGTGCCGAGAACGCATCGGCGTGATGCCGTACGAGCCGAATCTTCTCCGCGTACGCGAACGCCTCCGAGTGTTGCGGGTTATGACACTCGAGGCAGGTGGCTTCGGGAGGGGTTCGCTCCATGTGCGCACTTCGCGGCTCCGAGACATGAGCCGCTCCGGGCCCATGGCAGACTTCGCACTGCACGTTGGCCAGAGGCTCCTCGGGATCCCCCAGCTTGTACCCGTTACGGGTGCGGAAACCCACCACGTGGCAGACGACGCATCGCGGCTGATAGTGGCGGTGCGCGTCGAGGAGGGTCTTGTAGGCGGTGGCGTGTTGCGTGGTCTTCCACTGATCGAACTCCGTACGGTGGCATGCGGCGCAACGAGCGGCGCCGACATACACGCCGTTCATCCGCGCCGGGGAACTCGCGAACAACGGGGGGACGCTGGCTTGGGCCGAGTCGCGCATTCCCACCTGGTCGTAGAAGCGGTTCAGCATGGATCGAATCTTCGGCTGGTCGGGCACGTCCTCGAATAGCCAGTAATGGGTCGTCGCCGCGGCGGCGACGCGGTTCGAAGCGTCCAACAGGAGGTTCACCGACTCGAGGCCGTAGTTCCGGCTGTCCTCGAAGAGCACCAGCGTCTTGCCCACGAATCCCTGATCGCTGGTCGTCTCAGGAGCGCCCGTGGACCGGATCAGTGCGGACGTTCCGCTGGCGTTGGAGAGGATCACGTCGATCCCGGGGACCGCACGCACGACGCGCCGGATCGTGCCGGGCTCGAGCCTGCCGATCACGACCACGAGATCCACACGATCGCGGACCTCCGACACCGCGCGAGCCAGAGACGATACGGGGTCCGAGATCGAGAGCGCCGCCGTGTTCGCCTCGAATTGGGCTAGCGTTTCCGGCCCGTGCGGCGGTTCGAGGGTCGAGATCATCGCGACTCGGAGCCCTCGCGCGCGAACGATGCGGGAGGGAGGCGCGAGCGGGATGCCGCGGTCCGCAATATTGGCGGAGACGTACGGAATCTCCAGCCCGTGCGTCGCGTCCCGGAACCACCCGCTGCCGAACAGGAGCTCGTTCATGCCGATGGCGGACGCGTCGTAGCGCATCGCGGCCATCGTCCGGAGGTAGAGGCGCTGCTCCTCCCGCGTGAGGTAGTCGAGCTCGGTCTGGTTCTCCTGACGGGTGAAGGCGTTCCCGAGGTCGACGACGGGTGCGCCGGGGTGGTCGCGGCGCAGGCGCTCGAGCACGGTCGCGCGACGCGCCACGCCTCCTGACTGGTTGACCTTGCAGCCGCAATGCTCGAGAAAACCGTTCGTGTCTCCGGTAAAGATGATGGTGAGGTCGCGAACCGGCTTTCCGGCAGGCGGCGAGGGAGCGGGCTTCGCGGGAGCGAGGCCGAAGAGGGCGCCGGCGGGGACGGCGTCCTTGCCGCGAACGTAGCGGGCCCGGAACTCGTCCCAGTCGTGAGGTTTGGTTCCCGGAATCGAGGCCCAGAGCGAGGACGCGGGGCGCGTCCGGAACATGCGCTGCACGACCCGGTCGAGCGAATCGCGGCCGCTCGATCGTTCGCGGACCAGCCGATCGAGATACGCGAGCAGAAAGGGCGCCTCGACGCGGCGTGCGAGCTCCGTGTCCAGCTTTGTTTGATAAAGCCTCTCCAGATCCCGCTCGGCGCCCTCGACGTGTCGGGCGCCCGCATAGGACGATGCGAGATCACGCTCGACCTCTTCTTCGTCCACCAGCCCGGTGGATGCGACGGCGCGCCACGCGTAGAGATTCGTGATTCCGTCCAGCACCCAGTACTCGTCGGGCCGTGAGATCTCGTCGCGGTACGGCGAAAACTTCAAGTACGCCTCGAGCAAGCCTTCGGAGTAGCGGCGGAGCCGGCTCGGCGTCATGGGCGAGAGCGTCGCGCCCTGGCCCGTGGCCCACGCTTCGCCGTGGATGTCGTTGCCGCCGGGAGTGGCGGGCAAGACGATGGTGAGGTAATCGCGGCCGAGATCGCGGCCGAAGAGCGCCCGCACCGTCCGCGCCGCGCGCTCCAGCGTGCCGATCGCAGAGTCCTCGACCGAGTCCCCACGGCCGATCCCGTACGCGAAGCGATACCGCGTGCGTCCGATCGCGACGGATCGCTCCGAGAATCGGCCGAACGCCAGCGTGGAGGCGATCAGATCCTCGTCCGCGAACCGGCCACGGACCCCGGGGCGGAAATCGTCGCCGTCTCGTTGCCACGGTGTGATCGCCCGCCAGCCGGCAGGCAATGAAAAACGAATCCGGATGTCCCGCGGCGGCGAGCCGGATCCCGCGGGAAGGAGGAAGAGATTGCGGCCGGTGACCACGCCGAAGTCCGAACCGAGGTAGCCGTACCGGACTCCGCTGAATCCGACGTGTGCGTCGCCTTCCCGAACGTCGGGATCGACTCGATACCGAATTCGGAGACGTGGCGGGAGCGGCCCGCGGACGACGAACCTCGGCACGGAGAGCGTCCGCCCCTCAGCCAGGAGGGTTCCGACCGCGGGGCGCACGGGATGGGCGGCCCCGGAGCCGTCCACCACTTCCAGCTCGGAGATCCGCAGGACCTCCGTCCTCTCGAATCCGCCGAGCACGAGCGAATCATGCGGAAGTCCTCGCCATTCGGTCGTGACGAGGACACTCCTCGGATCCGACGGGGAGATCGCGACGAGATACCGAACGGAGGGCGACGAGCCGCAGCCCGAGAGCAGCGCGGCGAGAAGGAGCAACGAGGGCGAAGTGCGGAGAGAGAAGGCCGGCATGGCCTGGGCAATCGACTCGGCGGATCGGCGGTGCCACCGACCCGCCGCCGGGCCGTATCTAGTGGGGGCCGTTGCAGGCGACCGTGTGACAACCTCCCGAGAACACGCACTTCGTGCCACTGCCTTCGAGACACACATAACCCGGGGAGGCGAATTCGCATGCCCGATTGGCGCACTTCGCCGCTTCGGCGGTGGCGACTCCGACGCTCGAAAGCGCCGACTGATAGGGACCCCTGGCGGTCGACTTCGATCCGCTCGACACGAACATGCCAACGAGGGTCGCGCACGCAAGGACCAGGACGAATGTCGCGAGCTTGATTCGTGATGTCATGGCTCCATCCTTTTCGACCAGGGTACGAGCGACCCACCCGGTGGTCGCAAGCCGAGCGGGCACGCCGGCGGCACCGCCGGCACAGTTTTCTCAACGCCGCGTCAGACTCTTGCGGAATGGGATAGCCGCCGAATTATAACAGGACCGCCCGCATAGCGATGGCGCCAAAATGCGGAGGCCCGCCGCGCCTGATGGCGCGAGCGGGCCTCACCGGTGGATCTTGCGAGTCGATCAGCGCAGCAGGCTGACTCGCGATTTCACCTGTCCGCCGTTCACGCGACCGAGGACGAAGTACATGCCGTTGCGCGCGAGGCCGCCTCGGTCGTCACGCCCGTCCCAGCGCACCTCGTAGGCGCCCGGGGCGAACGAGCCGTGGGTGAGCTCGTGAACCAGGCGACCCGAGAGGTCGTAGACGCCGATCGTGACGTTTTCGTCGTTGGTGCTCACGATGGTGAAGCCGAGACGAGCGTTGATCGCGAACGGATTGGGCTGAATCGGGGTGAACGACAGCGATGCCCGGTCCTCGTCCGCCAGCTCGACCGCGAGCGGCTCCTCGTCCACCAGCGTCCCGCCGAAGCCCGTGGAGAGTGGCGTCATCCGCCCGCCGGGATGGGCGACGTCGGGATCGCCGGAGCCGCCGCGCCCGCACACGGGCCCGATGCCGAAGCCGTGGTTCACGTGCCATCCGACGGTGATGATCTGGCGGTAGGCCGCCTTCACCGCACGGTCGCGCGGGGGGCGCTGAGCCAGCGAGGCGAGAGCGGCATCCGTAGCCGCCAGCCATTGGCCGACGGTCATCGACGCCTCGGGCAAGTCGATGTGAGTTCCGGGATCCAGTGCAATGGGTCGGCTGCTGGATTGGACGAGGCCGAGACTGCCCGCGGACACATTGGCCCACGTGGCCGCGAACTGACGCGCCGCGCGGGCTGCCAGGGTGCGAGGGATGGCTCGGACCGTGGCGCAGAAGCCGTCCCGCTCGTCGCTCCAATGGAAGAATGCGGTGTGGTCGTCCACCATGGCCGCGATCGAGGCGAGATCCTGATCCCCGAGATTCTCGGTTGGGTCGATCGCGCCGACCGTGAGGTCACCCGCGCGACATTGCCGCGCCCAGAAGCTCGCGGGGCGGGGGCAGTTGGTGAGCGTTTGGCACTGCCCGACACCCACGACATGCTCGGCAGCCGCGCTCGCACAACCGGACGCGACGTCTCGCACGACGAGTCGGTAGACGCCATCCACCCCCACGGAGGCACATGCGGTCGTGCCCGTGAAGCCCGCCGGACCGCTCCATTCGTAAGTCAGGTTACCGGTGGGCCCACACAGTTGGATGCTGGATCCGGCGCACACTTCGCTCGGCCCCGTGATCGAAGCAAGCGGCAGCGACGCCGCGGTCAGGTTGTGATCGACCTGTGCGCTGCGGCAGCCGCTGGCGGGGTCGGTCACGACCAGCGAGTACGTGCCCTCCGTGCCGACGGAGACGCATTGCGACGCGGAAGCGAATCCACCCGGGCCGCTCCACGCGTAGCCGAAGCTGCCGCCGGGGCCGCACAGTTCGACGGTCGATCCTGCGCACACTCGGTCCGAGCCCGTGATGGACGCGACGGGAGCGGAGGTGACGGCCAGAGTGTGCTGCGCCGCCGCGCTCGAGCAACCGCTGGCGAGATCGGTCACGACCAGGGAGTAGCTGCCCGCCGTGCCGACGGAAACGCATTGCGCAGTGGAGTCGAATCCCGCGGGTCCGCTCCACGCGTATCCGAGGCTCCCGCTAGGTCCACACAATTCGACGGGAGACCCCGCGCACGTCCGGTCCGCGCCCGTGATGGTAGCCACCGGGGAGGAGGCGACGGCCAGAGTGTGCTCGGCCGCGACGCTCGAGCAACCGCTGGCGAGGTCGGTCACGATCAGCGAGTACGTGCCCTCCGCACCGACGGAAATGCATTGCTCCGTGGAAACGAATCCGCCCGGGCCGCTCCACGCGTAGCCGAAGCTGCCGCCGGGGCCGCACAGGCTGGCCGTGCTCCCGTTGCACACGCTCGAAGGTCCGCTGATCGAAGCGGTCACCGTCGGCGCGGGAGCGAGATCGTGCAGGCACGGCCCGAACTCGAGTCCGCTGATCATGTCGAAGACGCTCAACACGTACGTACCCGGGGTGGTGACGGTGATGCAACGATCCGTGGAGAAGAAGGTTCCGGGTCCGGTCCACTCATACATGTAGTCGCCGGCAGGGGCGCAAAGCTCGGCACTTCCATCGCACAGCGCTGGGGGGCCGGTGATCTGACACTGAGCTGCGGCGCGGCCTGCAACGAGAAGGGTGAGAACAACGAGGGCGACCATGACGGTGACGCGGCTGGAGGCAGAGGCACTGAGGGGACGCATGATGCACCTCCATGAAGCGATGAATCAGAACGCATTTGCCACCAGGTGCGCAAAGGAAGTTCCGGGCCAGCGTCATTTGGCGCAGTCATAACCCCGCAATGTGAAACGTCGTAGGGGGCGGCAGGGGCAGAACACGCAGCTCCAAGTGCGTGTGAAAACGATCGCTGGCTTCTCGCACGCGAGCAGGTCGTCTCGCTCGGCAGTTGGAAGCTGGGACGGGATGAATCGGGCTGGGGGCGCCGTGCAGAATGGGCGTGCGGATCGCGTCGTTTGCACGGGAGTCTCGCGCTTGGAGGTTGGGCGGCACCACCGATAGCGGTACGCTCGATTTGGCCTCCAACGCCGTCAGCGGCCGGCGAGCGTTCGAGGCATGGGCCAGATCCGTAGGTGCCGCTGAAGGGGACCATGCGCCATTACATGGCATCCACCGTCGCGATGCTTGGCGTCGTACTGGCCGCGAAGGCGAGCGCGATCGAGCGCCAAGTCCTGCCGACGACGGTGGCGCCGTGGCATTACGACCTACACATCGCCCCCCACGCGGAGGCGATGAGCTTCACGGGCGAGGTGAAGATCGACGTCGAGGTGAAGTCGTCGACCACCCGCATCGTGCTGAACGCAGCCGACCTGACGCTGGACGACGCGACGCTGGACTCGGATATCGCGCTCACGATCCAGCCGGACGCCAAGACTGAAACGGTGGTCCTCATCGCCCCCAAGCTGCTTGCGCCCGGCCGACACCGGCTCGCGATTCGATGGCAGGGGCCGATCAACACGTTCACCTCCGGCTTCTTCGCGCTCGATTACGACGGGCCGAACGGCGCGAAGCAGCGGATGATCGCCACCAAGTTCGAGCCGGCGGCGGCCCGGCGCTTCATGCCGCTCTGGGACGAGCCCGGCGTCAAGGCGACCTACACCCTCACCGCCGATGTGCCGGCGGGCGAGCTGGCCATCTCGAACACTTCCGTCGAGAAGGAGGAGCCGCTGGCCAAGGGCCTCAAGCGGGTGACCTTCCGCGAGACGCCGAAGATGTCCTCGTACCTCTTGTTCTTCGCGGCGGGTGATCTCGAGCGGGTCTCTGCGGACGTGGGTGGAACGCGAATCGGCGTCGTGGTTCGAAAGGGCGCCGGGGCACAGGCAAGCTATGCACTGGCGGCCGCCAAGGCCCTGCTTCCTTACTATAACCAGTACTTCGGCCTGGAGTATCCGCTGGCGAAGCTCGACCTGATCGCCGGCCCCGGCTCGGGCAGCTTCGGCGCAATGGAGAACTGGGGAGCGATCTTCTTCTTCGAGGACGCACTGCTCGTCGATCCCGATCGCGCCACCGATGCCGTGCGCCGCCAGGTGTTCTCGACCGTGGCGCACGAGGTAGCGCACCAATGGTTCGGCGACCTCGTTACCATGGCGTGGTGGAACGACCTGTGGCTCAACGAGGGTTTCGCGAGCTGGATGGCGTCCAAGGCGCTCGACCACCTTCACCGCGAATGGAACCCATGGCTGGCGACGCAGATCGGTCGCGAGCGGGCAATGCGGCTCGACGCACTGTCCGGGACGCATCCTGTGATCCAAGACGTGGTGAGCGGACCGGCTGCGAACCAAGCCTTCGACGGCATCACCTACGGCAAGGGCGAAGCGGTGATCCGCATGCTGGAAGCCTACGTCGGCGAGGGGGCGTTCCAGCGCGGCGTGGCGGCGTACATGAAGCGGCACGCCTACGGCAACACGGTCAACGACGACCTCTGGAGCGCGATCGAAGAGGCCAGCGGACAACCGGTGAAGGCGATCGCCGCCGACTTCCTCACGCAGCCGGGCGTTCCATTGGTCCGGATCGACGACCACGGCGCCATTCAGGAAGGCTGCTTCCGCCTCGATTCTGCCGCGACGGCGGGGCGCTGGACGGTGCCGTTGGTAATCCGTTCGCAACGCGGCGGCAGTGAGAGTCGGCTGCTGCTGACACCAGCAGGAACGCGCGCGGCGTCCGCGCTGCCGTTTCTCGTCAACGCCGGTCAGACCGCTTACGTTCGCGTCGCATACTCACCGGCCGCTTTCACGCCACTCGCCGATCGCTTCGCGACGCTGCAGGCGGCCGATCAGATCGGCCTCATCTCGGACGGCTGGGCGCTTGCGCAAACCGGAGAGGCGCCGGGCACGCGCGTGCTCGAGTTGGTGAGCCGCCTGCCCGCCGACGTCGAGCCGCTCGTTTGGATCCACGCGTTGCGCACCTTGCGCGAGATCGAGCGGCTGGAGCGTGGGTCACCGGCGGAAGCGGCGTGGCTCGCCTGGACGCGAACGACGCTGGCCAAGCCGTTCGCGCGGCTCGGCTGGGATGCGAAGCCGGGCGAGCCACAAAACGACGCGGTTCTGCGTGAGAGCCTGCTCTACGCTCTTGGCCGTGCCGGCGACCGAGCCGTGATCGACGAGGCGCGGAGGCGCTTCGCGGCCTGGGAGCGCGATTCCTCCAAGCTCTCCGCCGCCCTGTTCGAGCCCGTCGTGGCGATCGTTTCGCGTGCCGCCGATCCGGCCACCTTTACCCGCCTGCGCGCGCGTGCAAAGGCCGAGGTCGATCCGCAACGCAAGGAAGTGCTCTACGAGCTCATGACCGATGCGAGCGACCCAGCACTGGCGAAGGAGATGCTCGGCATCGCCACCAGCGGAGAGGCGCCGCGCTCGCAGGCGGCCAGGCTGGTCGCGGACGTTGCCGAAACGCACCCGGACCTGGCCTGGGCTCATGCTTTGGCGACGCTGCCGCAGGTCGCCGGCAACCTGGACCTCCGCCAGCGCTATCAGTACCTACCCGGCGTTGCGGCTGCGTCGTCGGAAGCGGCTCGCGCCGATGAGCTTCATGCGATCGCGATGCGCGATTTCCCAGAAGGCTCGCGCCGCTTCGCCGACCAGGTGGAAGCGGGGATTCGTCAGCGCGCGGCGTTCAAGGCGAGGATCGTGTCGGTGATCGACGCGTGGGTGGCAGGGCAGGCGACCCAGCGCTGATCCAGGGTGCCGCGATGGACAGCCGAGAAGAGCCGTGTCTCGCGAGAACGCGCGCCATCGTTCGAGGCTGCCCCGTGTGCTTCGGCAAAGTCCTACTTGCTCTCCCGTCGCTTTCGCATCCGGACTTCGCTTCCGCCTTTGGCGAATCGCACCTCGTCCATGACTTGATTGATGAGGAAGATCCCACGGCCGCCAGACCTTTCGAGGTTCTCCGGGGCGAGGGGGTCGGGGACCGACGCGCGATCGAACCCAGGGCCCGGGTCTCGTACCACGATCATGACCTCTCCGGAATCGTCGGACGTGACGCAGCATTGGAGGCGCTCCATCCGGTTGTTCTTGCAGCCATGCCGAATCGCATTGGAGAGCGCCTCCATGAGTGCGAGATCGACCGCGTCGATGTCTTCGTCCCGCCAGCCCTGGTCGCGCAGCATCTGATCCACACCCTTGGTGATCGTCTCGATGTGGACGACATCCGCCGGAATCACGATGTCGAACCGACACGCGGAGCAGAGCGGGATCATCGCGCTCAGCCGCTTCAGCTTGTCCAAAGACGATCGCAACTCGCCGATCAAGCGGAGCTGTTCGTCCTCGGCCCGGTCTCGCGCACCGAGCGCCTGGTCAAGTTCCATCAGGTTGAGGCGGAGCTCGAGTTGGGACTGAGTCTGACGCCGGAGCGCTTCGAGCGCCGCAGACTGGTTCGCGGTCAACTTGCGCGGCACCCGATCGATCACGCACAGCGTGCCGAGCGCGTGCCCATCGGGCGTGATCAGCGGAGCACCGGCATAGAAGCGAATGCGCGGATGACCGGAGACCAGCGGGTTGTTGCGAAATCGGTCGTCCGCGGTTGCGTCGGGGACCACGAACAGATCGGGCTGAAGAATCGCTTGCGCGCAGAACGCGACGCTTCGCGAGGTCTCCTGGACGTCGCCGACGCCGACTCGCGACTTGAACCACTGCCGGTCGGCGTCGATGAGAGTGATGAGCGCGATCGGCGTGCCGCAGATCTGTGAGGCGAGCAACGTCAAGTCATCGAATCCCTGCTCGGGTTTCGTGTCGAGGATCTTGTACCGTCGCAATGCCGCGAGCCGCGCATTCTCATCGAGGTCCATGACGCCTCCGGCCGTGACGTTGCTCACCCGGCCAGGCCGGGTGCCAGCGGCCACTGGCCACGTTTCGAGGTTTGTACCGCCACCTGCCCACGGCTCACATCGTAGAATGCCGGCCAGGCCGGCGTGCCGTCGGGAAGGCTGAAGTTTACACGGAGCCGCGCGCTTGGTCGTCGTTAGTTTGTCGCCGCATTCACTTATGGGCGGACGACGCCGTTGCCGAGCGGTAGAATAGAGACCGGTCGAGGCCGCACCTCGTGAACCTGGCCGCCCCATCGACGCGCCGTCACGTCCTCGCTTCACCAGGAAGCCTCGTCGCTGGAGCCTGTCGGGTTCCTCTGGAGAGACGCTTCCATGCCCGCCCGTGACGTCGGCTTCGTTCTCACCCTGTTCGCGTCCATCGTCGTCCCGCTCGCGGCGCTGCTCCCATCCGATTCGGCGGCCCAGGCGCCGCTTTATCGCGTGAACGCCGGGGGGCCGACGCTGGTGTCCGATGACGGTTCGAGCCCGGACTGGAGCGGAGATGCTGCCGCATCACCCTCCGCCTACGTCAACGCAGCCGCCACGGGCAACATGACGTTCTCGAATTCCGCTTCCGTGACGCTTCGTCCTGAGGTTCCGGCGAGCGTTCCCATGGCGCTCTTCCAGTCCGAGCGCTGGGATCCGGCTGGGGCTCCGGAGATGCGGTGGAGCTTTCCGGTGACGAACGGGCTCTACGAGACGAGGCTCTTGTTCGCGGACATCTATTCCGGCACTCAGGGCTCGGGCTTGCGCGTTTTCGACGTCGTGATCGAAGGCGTCACGGTGCTCAATCACTACGACATCTACGCCGACGTGGGCGGCTATACCGGTACGATGAAGTCGTTCCCGACCACCGTCTCGGATGGGAGCCTCGACATCGATTTCCTGCACGTCGTCGAGAACCCCGCGATCAAGGGAATCGAGATTCGAAAAGTCAACGGCGCTGGCTATTTGTCGCCGTCACCCGGCTCGCTCGATTTCGGTGCGGTGCCGGTAGGTGGTACGTCGGCTCCCCAGGTCGTGACCCTCACGAACCTCGGACAAGGGGGCGATCCCTCGATCAAGATCACCGGTGCCTCGGCTTCGGGGCCCTTCAGCCACACCCTGGCCCCCCTGACGTTGGCGCCCGGACAGTCGACGACGTTCAGTCTCCGATTCTCTCCGACCTCCTCGGGTCCGGCTTCCGGTTCCCTGACCATCACGCATGACGGGGCCAACACGCCCGTGGTGATTGCGCTGAGCGGTTTTGGGGGCGTTGCGATTGGATTCGGGAGCAGCGTACTCGCCGGAGCCTCGATCACGAACCCGACGTCGCTCCAGTTCGGCCCCGACAACCGTCTCTATGCGTCGCAACAGGACGGCACGATCAAGGCGTTCGGCGTGATCCGGAACGGCGCGAACTCCTACCAGGTCACGTCTACCGAGACCATCGACCTGGTCAAGAACATCCCGAACCACGACGACGACGGCTCGCTGTCTTCGCAGACCTCGCGCCAGGTCACGGGGATCCTCGTCGCCGGCACGCCCAGCCAGCCCGTGATCTATGCGACTTCGAGCGATCCACGGATCGGTGCCGGTGGGGGGCCCGAGCTCAACCTCGACACCAATTCGGGGATGGTTTCTCGCCTCACCTGGAACGGCACGAGCTGGGTCAAACTCGACTTGGTGCGGGGGCTTCCTCGTTCCGAGGAGAACCATTCGAGCAACGGCCTGCAGCTCGATCCCGCGACGAACACGCTCTATGTCGCGCAGGGCGGGCACACGAACCAAGGGGCCCCCTCGACCAACTTCGCGCTGCTGCCCGAGTACGCACTCTCCGGAGCCATCCTCTCCATCGATCTCAACGCCATCGGCAACACGACCTACGACCTGCCCACGCTCGACGACGAGACGCGCACCAACATCGGCCCCGGAATCGACCAGGGAGATCCGTTCGGCGGAAACGACGGGAACAACCAGGCCAAGCTGGTCCCGGGTGGCCCGGTCCAGGTCTACGCGCCCGGATTCCGTAATCCCTACGACCTCCTGATCCACTCCAGCGGGCATATGTACACGGTCGACAACGGACCGAACGCAGGGTGGGGAGGAACACCGAGCGGGTGCACGAACGCTCAGGTGGAGCCCGGCGTCACGCTGCTGGACAACCTGCACCTCATCACCGGGCCCGGCTTCTATGGCGGTCATCCCAACCCCACTCGCGGCAACATGAGCAACACGTTCAATCCGACCAACCCACAATCGCCGGTCACGGTCTCGAATCCGGTAGAATGCACCTACCTCCAGCCGTTCACGGAGGACGGCGCGTTGATTCTGTTCAACTCCTCGACCAACGGGCTCACGGAGTACCCGGCGTCCAATTTCGGAGCCCAGATGCGCGGCGACCTTCTAGCCGCGAGTCTGTCGGGCGAGATCTGGCGCCTGAAGCCGACCGCCTCGGGGACCGCTCTGGTCGACCTCAATCCCCCGAACGGCGCCTACAAGCAGGCGTTGTTTTCTGGATTCGGCTCCCAGCCGCTCGACGTCGTCGCGGTCGGTGACGGCGGTGCGTTCCCCGGCACGGTATGGGTCGCGGTCTATGGAGGGGCGAAGATCCAGGTGTTCGAACCAAACGACTACGGGGGAGGCGGCAATCCCTGCACCGGGGCGTACAGCTCAGGGCTCGACGAGGACGGCGACGGGTTTTCGAACGCCGACGAGATCGACAACGGCACGAGTCCGTGCTCGGCGGCGAGCGTGCCCCCCGATTGGGACGGCGACCACGTCTCGGACCTCAACGATCCCGACGACGACAACGACGGCTTGCCCGACACCTCCGACCGCTTCGCCATCGACCCCGCCAACGGCACGTCGACCTTGATGCCGGTGATCGTCACCTGGAACAACGACGAGCCTGGGGCGGGGGGCCTCCTGGACCTGGGATTCACGGGGCTCATGACGAACGGCGTCTCGAACTACGAGGCGTTGTTCGATCCCAGCAACATGACCGCCGGCGGCGCCGCGGGCGTCGTCACGGTCGACCAGGTGCCCGACGGCGACGCGGTCGCGGGCACGAACACCCAGCAATACGGATTCCAGCGGGGCGTTTCGGTCGCCGGCGTCTCGCGGACGTTCGTCGCGCACACGCGCATCATGGCCCCGTTCGCCGGCTTCACGCCTCAAAACTTTCAATCGATGGGGCTCTTCATCGGCACCGGCGACCAGGACAACTACCTCAAGCTCGTCGCCACCGCGAACGGCGGAAGCGGCGGCATCGAGGCGGCGTTCGAGAACGCCGGGGCGTTCAGCGGCACCACCTTTGGCCCCGTCCAGGGAGTCTCGATTCTCGGGGCCGGCTCCGTCGACCTCTACCTGCGAGTCGATCCGATCGCGCACGCCGTCCAACCGAGCTTCTCCGTGAACGGCGGGCTGCGCGTCAACCTTGGGGGCCCGGTCGCGATTCCCGCCGCTTGGCTCTCGGGCGTGATCGCCGTGGGCCTGATCTCGACGTCGAACGGGCCGGGAGTCCCGTTTGCCGCGAGCTGGGACATGCTCGAGGTCCGCCCCGAGGACACACTTGCCGCTGCGTGGGTCGAGGTCACGCCGGGCGGTGGCCTCAATGCGAGCACATACGGTACGGGCTCGTTCCGCCTGACGAACCTCTCGGGCGCCGGCATCAAGCTGACGAGCGCGCGCATTGACTTGTCGACGGCGATCCTCCGCGACCTCGTCTTCGATCCCACCGGCGCTGCGGGCGATCTGACGGCGAAGTGCTTCACGCCCGACCTCGGCGCCGCGACCGTGGGGCTCGACCCGATCGCCGATCCGTGCAGCAACCCCTTCCGCGCTCCGCACGACGGCGGATACGACTCCCTCCAGATCACGTTCTCCGACTTCGATCCCGGCGAGGTGTTCGCATTCTCGGTCGACGTCGATCCGACCAGCGGTGCGGTGGCGCCGGGGCCAAACGAGACCGGAAGCGTCTCCGGACTCGAGCTCTCCGGCGCGCTCGTCACCCTGGGCTTCGACGACGGCTCGACTCTGAGGGCGCCGCTCTATCGGGAACCGGGGAGCCTGGGTGGCGGTCGAGCGATCCTGAGGGCTGATCCACCGGGCCAGCCGACGCTTCAGATACTGGGCCTCGATGGTCCGACGACGGCCGTCACGAACCCGAGCCAGGTGGCACGCGTCAGCGGCCCGCCGGATGCGCCGGTGTCGTTGCTCGTGGTGGAGGGGGGGCTCTACACGGCCGGCGTGCCGGGAGGGGGTTACGACCTGGACCCGTTCGAGGCGAATACCGCTACGGTGGTGAGCGAGACGAGCGGCAGGATCGGGGTGGGTGGGACCCTGGACCTCCCGATCACGCTTAGCCACAGCGGCACCAACGACGGCCTGAACCACGTCGTGGCCACGCTTCTCGATCGAGACGGGACCGGTCGCAGCGGACCGCTCGCGTCGGAGTGGGTGCTCGCGCTCGGCGACGTGGTCGGCGTTTCGGAATCGGCGTCGCCGGGATTCGCACTGCACGCGGTCGTACCAAACCCGTTTCGGGCGCGAACGGCGCTTGGCTTCGACATGGCCCGACGCGAGCCCGTCACACTACGGATCTTCGACGTGGGCGGCGGTCTGGTGAAGACCCTCGTCGATGGAGTGTTGTCACCCGGCGCCCACCGGGTCGAATGGGACGGCACGGACGAAGGCGGTCGCCGGAAGGGGGCGGGCATCTACTACGCGCAGCTTCGCGGTGGTGGTCTCGTCCGGTCGCGGCGCGTCGCCCTGCTCCGCTAGGGCCGCACCGGTCTTGCCCCGTAAGCAAAGGCTCCAGGTCGCGCCGGCCTCGCTCGCCCGAGGGTGGGACTTAGGCCGCCCGAGCGGTCCGATCGAGCAGGGCGCCGCGAAGCGCTCGCGCCAGCTCCTCCGGCCGGACGGGCTTGGCCACGAACTCGTTCATTCCCGCGTCAAGGCACGCCGCGCGCTCGTCGCTGAGCACGCCGGCACTCAACGCCACGATCGGAATCCGAGCCTCGGGACCTTCCATGGCGCGAATCGCTCGAGTGGCCTCGAGTCCATCCAATTCGGGCATCTGCATGTCCATGAATACGACGTCGACACCGCCACGCTTCACGCGCGACACCACCTCGAGCCCGTTGCCCACGACCTCCACCCTACAACCCAGCGATTCGAACATGCACTTGGCGACGATTTGATTGACCCGAAGGTCGTCGGCGACGAGTACGACGACGCCCGCGAATTCCTGTCGGTCCGTGCCCTCGGCGCCGGGTATTTGCATCGCTTCGGCGATGGAGTGACGGGTCACCAGGCCCTTCTGGCGCGCGGACGGCGCGCGCGTCGTCGCCTCGATCACCGCGAGCAGCACGCTGCACCGCGTCGGCTTGGGCAAATAGGCTGACCACCCCTGCACCTCCGCCACCGCGGCGGCTCCCGGCTTGGGGCGAGCCGCCAGCATGATCCTTGGAATCGCGGCGAGCCCCGGCGCCTGCAACGCCTGGGCGAACGCTGCCGGGTCGAGGTCATCGAGCGGCGCGTCGGCGACGATTGCGTCCACGGGCCGCGCCGCCGGATCGCGAAGCATCACCAGCGCTTCGGTCGCGCTTCGCGCAACGACCGCGTCGACGCGACCCTCCTTCAGCGCGTCCGTGATCGACGCCCGCGACGCGTCGAGATCGTCGACGACGAGAACCCGACGTCTCGGCGGCGGGGATGGCCACGGGGCGCGCGTGCCTTCGATCGTCGCGTGATCGAGCTCGAGCTCGAAGCCGAAGGTCGAGCCTTTGCCCACCACGCTCGTCAGCTGGATCGTTCCCCCCATTAGACTCACGAGGCGCTTGCAGATCGCGAGACCCAGGCCCGTGCCTCCGAATCGGCGGGCCGTCGAGGCATCGGCCTGGGCGAACGGGTTGAACAGGCGCGACTGGACCTCGGGCGCGATGCCGGCGCCGGTATCGATGACGTTCAAACGGACGAGCGTCCGGCCGCCGGGCGACGACCGGCTGGACAGTTGGATCGTCACCGACCCGCGTTCCGTGAACTTGATCGCGTTGCCGACCAGATTGAGGACGACCTGGCGCAAGCGCACGGGGTCGCCCACGACGCAGCGCGGGGTTCCCGGGGTGACGTGGACGACGATCTCGAGGCCCCGTTCTTGGGCTCGGACGCTCAGCAGCTCCGCCAGGTCCTCGAGCAGCTCCACCAAGTCGAACGGGATGCACTCCAGGGTCATCCGCCCGGCCTCGATCTTCGACAGATCGAGGATGTCGTTCAACAGGTCGAGCAGCGATTCGGCCGAGAAATGCGCCAGGCGCGTGTAGTCGCGCTGTTCGGGGCTGAGCGAGGTCTGGAGCAGCATGGCGGTCATCCCCAGCACGCCGTTCATGGGGGTGCGGATCTCATGGCTCATCGTCGCCAGGAATTGAGACTTCGCCCGGTTCGCGGCTTCTGCGGCGTCTCGCGCCGCCAGCAGCTCGTGCTGCGACGCCTGAATCGCCTCCAGCATGGTGTTCACCCCGTGCGCCAGCTGGCCGAGCTCGTCCGAGCCGATCTCGGTGACGCGATCACCGGGGTCATGCGACCGGCGGACGCTGGACACGTCGTCGTTGAGGCGCGTCATCCTTCGCAACACCGTTTGTTCGACGAGAACCATGGTGAGGGCTCCCATGAGCAGCATGGTGAGCAGCACGCAGACGAGCGCTGTCCGAACGCCGTGCCACCCCTGGGCGACGATGTCGCGCGGCAGCCGCACCTCGGCCATCAAGACCGGTCGGTGGTCCGTATCCCGCAGCACGCGGATCGCCTGCAGGGTCTTGCCGTCGATCGGTGCGACGGTCACACTGTCGCCGCTCACGAGCGCCCGCTGAAGTGCCGCGGCCTCGGTGGCGATGTGGGGGTCGTCCATGGGATGAAGGCGCAAGTCGAGGAGCGTCCGGTGCGCGAGCCCGGAGACCTCTTGGGGTCCGAGCCGCCGGCCGAACAGCACGGTGCCACGGCTCGGCCCCTTGGCTTCGCTCGTGAGGATCGGCCGAGTCACGACGAGCATCGGGCCGTCGCGCAGCATCACGATCCCCGCTCGATCGCCCGGGTTGTCGCTCCGCAACAACAGGCTGGTGTGGCCCAAGTGCTCGATCAGCTCGCTCGGCAGCGGCGATTCCGCCTTCGAGACGGCGTCGTGCTGTCGGCCGTACACGACTTGGTCCGAGACGTCCAGGAACGCGATCGCGTCGATCCGCAGCAGGTCGAACGTGGCGGGCAACAGGTTGGAGCGGAGGAACGCCGGGTTGCGATCCTTGATGTACTTGTAGGTGTCGTCCCAGCTGGCCCAGTCGGCGACCTTCGTCCCCAGCTCGGACAGAGTCTCGTCCAGCGCCGTCGCCACGCGGTTGGCGTTGAGGCGCGCGTCACGCTTCTCGAGCTCGTAATAACTGCGCAACAGAATCGGCGGCAGCGCCGCGATCAAGGCCAGCATGAAGACCGTCGACGTGGCGGCGACGATCAGGAAGGTGCGAGGCCTGAGTCTCATCGTCTGCCGGCGAACCGGCCGCCGACCGCAACTCCAAAGACCCACGGCGGCTGCTCCACCTCGAGCGAACGGTGCTTGCCGAACGGACGGTCGACGTCGAGGTGCGGGCGAACCACGAACCAGCCGGCCTCGAATTCAAGCGAGGCGGATCCTCCCACGAGGTCGAGCCCACTGGGCTCGTCCGAAATGTAGCTCGTGACGAATCGTGGTGACGCGTGGCTCAGGCGTCCGGTGATCGACAGCGTTGCCTTGCGGATGGGCGTGTCGCGAGAGATCGAGCCGCTCACGAAGCTCGCGCCGGGGTGGTCGACGACGTCGACGCTGCCGAGGGCCTTGAGCGTGAGCCCGGCTCCGACTCCATGACTGCCCACGAGTTGCAGCTCGGCCGACGAGGGCCCGCCGGTCGGGTAGGTGTACATCGTGGACGTGGCTTCGAGCTCGAACCCAGCGAGGGTCACGCTTCGGCTGGCGGCCAGGTCGACCTCGTCGAAGCCGCGGACCTCGGGATCGCGCACCGGGGCGTTGCCCCAGACGCTGAACGTCGTGCCCCACAACTCGGACCAGATCGAAGGCTGCACGACCTCACGGCGGCTCAGCACGATGCTGCGCCACACGTATCGTGAATTGGAGTCGATCTCGATCCCGAGGTGTGGCTCGGCCGCCGAGTCGGCGGATGCCGGCTCGGCAGTCGCGGCGAGCAAGCGGGGGGGCAGCACCAGCGCTGCGAGCACGGCCGTGGTCGCCGCGATTCGAGTCCGCATCGTCGCACCTCCCGTGGATGAGGCGTATCGCCGATCGGGCGGTCCGCCGGAGGTGCATGGGTTTTCGGCAGCTCGAAGGTGGTCCTGAACCGGTTCCGGCCGATTTGTCGCCCGACCCGGCCGGGGCGAATGCGGGGGCGGCCCGCGAGGGACGCGGCGTCTAGTGCACTTCCCTCCACGACAGCGTCACGAATTGATCGCCGTAGTGCGAGAGCGCCTGGGTGATCGCTTCGGAGCTGTAGAGCAGGGTGAAATTGCCGTTCGCCAGCTTGATGACCGTCGTGCCTTTACAGACGATGGCGCCGAGGACGCTGCAGGTGCCGTTGATGTGGAGGTTGCCCTCGACGTAGATGAGCCCTTTGTAGCTGAAGTTGCCGTTGATGGTCAGGTCGCCGTCACAATACAAGAGGCCCTCACCGTTGCCGCCGTGATACGCCCAGCCGCCCGTTCCGTCCTGGACCAAGGAATTGTTGTCGGCGTAGACGATGCCCGTCGGTGGATCCGGTGGGTTGGCAACGCCGGGACCGGTCCACGAGAAGAACTCGGATTGGCTTACACCCAGCATTTCCCACGGGCCTTGGTAGAAGCCGGTGTTGGGGTACGACAGCGCGACCGGCGAGCCCCGCTGGTCCGCTGAGCCACCGGTGTTGATCTGACCGGTGCTCCAGGCGCCGGGAAGGTTGCCCGACCCGGTGTGGTAAGGATTGCACCCGGGCCAGTTGTGGCAGGCGTTGTCGGTGAACGGCGTGGTGTCGCTGTGGTTGTAGCCACAGACGTAGCCGTTGCCGAGGAACTGGATGTCCACGTTGGCGGTCATCGAGGCCACGGCGTTCGCATGGTAGGGTTTGCGGATCACTTCGGTGACGATCTCGGCACGCGCCGTAGCCTGACGACCGACGGAAGTCACCTTGTAGATCGGCTGTCCCGTCGTGGTATTGATCGGCGGCGTCTTGGTCTCGTCGTAGCGATACACGATGCTCCGGCTGCCGTCCGTGCTGAACTCCACGGTCAGCACGTCCGGACCCTTCGCGGCCGAGCTGTAGCTGAGCCACTGCCCACTCGGCTGCTTCGTCGCCATCGCGATCGTGTCCGTCCCCACGGTCGGGACGCTTCCCGGCTCCGCCAGGAAGATCTGCGCGACGGATTTCGGGTTCGACGGCAGGATCGACACGTCGCCGCTACGGATGCGGGCCAGAGCCTCACCCACACCTGCCTCGGCGGAATTGAGCGCCTCGGCCCTCCGCAGATCGTATCCCGTTGCCTTCTTCTGGCTGGTGAGCGTGATCGCCAGCACCGTGGCCATGATCGAGACGACGAGCAGGATGAGCAGCGCCGTGACGAGAGCCATCCCCCGTTCGGCCGTCCTTGGATCGATCGTGCGAGGCATCGCATGCACTCCTATCGAATGAAGATCACCAGCGCGCCCGTGGTCGGGCTGGACTTGAGCCCGGCGGCGAAATCCATGAGATACGGGCCCGGCGGCAACGACGGCTGCACGCCGTAGTTGAAGTTGCCCGACGTCAGGGCCGGCACCATGTTGAAGACCGCGCCGCCCGAGGGGTCGGTGCCGTTGGTCGGAATGAAGCCGACATCCGTGTAGTAGACCTCCACGCCGCCCAGATAGCTCGACTCGTTCTGGCGCCAGCCGACGGCGATGTCCTTACGGGCCCCACCGCCGAGGTCCACGGCGTTCAGCGATTGCACGATCCCCGATGCGTTGACGGTACGCGCCAGCGTCATCGACATCGTGCTCGTGTTGCCGTCATTACGGAAATACAGCAGCTGGCCGCTCGAGGTGCTGGTCTGCGTCCCCGCGACCACGTCCATGTATCCGTCGCTGTTGACGTCGGAGGTGACGACCGACGTGACCGCGCCCGAAACCGAGTACTTCTGCTTGCAGACGAACCGGTTGCCGTTGACCCGCGAGACCATCTTGAAGATCAGCACTTCGCCGGTGTAGTTGCCGGTCCGCGTGCCGACGACGAGATCGCGCACGCCGTCGTTGTCGAGATCCGCGAGCGCCATCGAGGTCACCTCACCCATCGTGCCGCCGGGGATGCTGCCGCTCGCCGGATAGATCTCCTGCCGGCTGAACGTCGGAGTGGCGGCGTTGCTGTTCTGCCAGACCTCGATCGAGCCGGTGCCCGCGGTCGGGGACTTCGTGCCGACGATCAGGTCGGGCATGTTACCGCCCGCGCAGTCGTAGGTCAGCACCGACTGGACGTCCCCCGCGTCCTGCGTGGTGTAGCCGAGGCCAGGGCTGTATGAGGTCGGGAAGTACCCTTCGTTGCCTCCGCTGTTCTGGTTCAGCCAGATGAAGAAGTTACCTGCGGCCGCCTTCTTCGTCCCGGTGACGAGGTCGGGTCGCGCTTTGTCGCCGTTCGTGTCCAGCGTATCGAGGGCCAGCGTCATCACCGACTGGGGTGCGCTGCGCGTGTAGCCGTCGGGATTCGACGGATTCGTCGAGAACAGCGGCGACGAATTGTAGCGGTTGAACCACACGGACACGTTATCGACCCCGCCGGCATCGGCGCCCAGCACCAAGTCCAGGTCCTTACGGGCGTTCTCGGTGTGATTGCCGTTCCAGTCATTCTCCATCAGGTCGGCGGACGCTAGGCTGAGCACGCGGCTCGCGTTCAGCGTGATGATCTGGTAGCCGGCGATGCCGAAGTTCTTGTTCTTGACGACGTCGTTGTCCTTGAGGAACAAGCCGGTGTACGCCGTGGTGCTCGTCGGGAAGTAGCCGTCGGGCACGATGCACATGACCGAGTAGGGCGTCGCTGCCGGCGGGTCGTTCGCCGGCACGTCGATCGAGTAGTTACCGGTCGAGTCCGTGTACTGGTAGCCCACGATCGTCAGGCCGTTGTCGGGTGTGACTCCGACCCACACGTGACCCACGCCCGCCTCACCGCTTTCCATCGTTCCGTTGCGGTTGTTATCGCGGAACACGGTGCCTTTGACGGTGCCCAGCGGGGCGTTGTAGAGGCCGAACGACCAGCTGGCCGAGCCGCCGTTGCTCATCGAGCCCGAGATCGGATTCGTCGTGGTGACGACCATGGTGTCGGGCGGCGTGACGCTGAGCGTGTAGGCGCCCGGCGGGCAGAACAAGGCCGCCGATCCATTGGCATCCGAGAACGCCGACGTGCCACTCGGGCTCAGCGTAAGCTTCACGCCTGCCATCCAGGGCTCGCTCACGCCCTTGACCCCGTTGTTGTTCATGTCGTTGTAGACCGTGGCGTGCACCCAGCCGCCGGTTCTCACGGTGTCGGCGAAGTTCTTCGAGGTCGCCGGCGGAATCGTCACTACGAAGCTATCGGGAGTGTTGAAGGCTCCGTAACCGGCGGGGGGCGTGTGGCGCAACGTGTACGTACCGGCGCGGGCGTGAATCATGTAATAGCCCGACGAGTTCGTATAGGCGATGTTCGAGTTACCGAGGCGAACCGTGACGCCAGAGAGCCCGTTCTCGCCGCTGTTCTTCGTACCGTTGGTGTTCGCGTCGTCGAAGACGTATCCGTCTACCGCGTATTCCGGCTCGCCGAAGTTCGGGACGTTACGCATCGAGTTGACCTCGCCGGTTGCCGTTGCGGTGGCGTAGATGCCGCGGCTGTCCGGATTGGCGCTGGTCGACGTCACATTGACAACGATTCGCGCGATGCTCGAAAGCTGGGAGGGAGGCACGGCGCCGGCCGACCAGTCCCAGGGAGTCGAGCTGCCGCGCATGTAGACCTGGAACATGGGCGGAGCCGATCCACCAGGCCCCGCCACGAGCGCCACGCGCTCCGAGGTGCCGCCGTTGTTGCCGGCGACGAAGCCCGTCGAGTCGCCGTACACCTGACGAACGAGCACGTAGTCGTTAGGATTCGGGGTGCGCGCGGCATCGGCCGACATGGGATCAGCCAGGTCCGCGGCGTTGACGACGCCGTCGTTGTTGACATCCATGGTGTATCGGATCACTTCGGCGCCGGTGCGGTACTTGATCGGAGGCTGCCAAGCCGTGCCATCGAGCGGCTTCGGCCGAGGCGAACCGGCCGGATCGTACGCCTGTGGCGGCTGCTTGTAGACCGACAGGGTATCCGTGGGGGGCCAGTCGTTCTCGTTGATCAAGAGCTGGATCGAGTCCACGTAGGCAATCGCCGGCTGCGGCGTCGTGTAATTGAGGTCGGCGCCGTAGCCTGCGGACCGCAGGTCTTCGGAGATCATGGCGAGCGCCGTCCGAGCCGCGTAGGACGCCTCGGCGCGATTGGCCGACGACGCCTTGCTGCGCTGCGCCGAGTAGAGCACCCGGACGAGCACGACCACGATGACCCCGAGCACGACGATCGTGCACAGCAGTTCGATCAGCGAGAAGCCCCGGCTCCAGGCGGCACGGGGGGACGAGGATCGCGTGCGGTGGCTGAACATGGCTATCGCCTCAAGTAGGTGACGGACGTGACCGTGTCTCGCCGTCCCTGGAAATCGTAGGCCACGCCCACCGAGATCATCCGTAGGTTGTCGAGCGGCGCGGGCATCGCGGAGACGATGTAATAGCGATTCCACGCATGTGAGTTACCCAACTGTTCATACGACGACCCGCCCGGATGCCGACCGAGCGTGAGCTGCGCGTCCGTCCAGGCGAGCGTGGTCAGCTGCTCCACCTTCTGCTGCGCGTACAGGTTGCCCGCGGCAAGCAGCTGATCACGCGTCATGGCCCGGGACCCGGTCGGGAAGAACTGCGCGGCGGCGAGCAGACCCACGGTCAGGATGACGAGGGCGATGCACAGCTCGATGAGGCTCATGCCGCGTTCGGAGAGTGTGCGGAGGTCGGTGCGCATCGCTCCTCCTAGTAGACCGTGACCAGCCCGGAGAGCTGGACGCTGACCGTCGCCGTGTCCCCGCGGGTGTCGACGAGCCTGACGGCGAAGGAGTTCGAGGAGCGACCGTCCGCGTTCATGAAGAACGACGTCGTATAGTTTGCGGGCGTATAGTTCACGCCCTGGGGGAAGGAGAAGTAGGAAAAGTTGCTCGTGGTCCAGGGATGAACCGAGTAGTCATAGCCGACGTAAGTGCCCGAGATATGAAAGTGCTGTTTGAACCCGGTGGAGAGCGCTCGTTGTCGCGCCAGCCGGAACTGGGCGGCCATGTTCTCCGCGGCGCCGTGCAGGTTGTGCGAGCGGCCGTATTGCATGAACGCGGGAATGCTGAAGCCGAGGACGATGCCGAAGATCAGCACCACCATGGCGAGCTCCAACAGCGTGAATCCGCGTTCGTGGTTCGTGTCCATGTCGTGTCCTGCGTTGCATCGCGCCTTGGGTCATTGGCCTCCTTGCCTGGGTGTCAGGGCCAAAACGGCATTCCCAAGTCTTCAAATATCAATTCCAGTGCCTCGAAATCTTCCGGGGTCGGATCTTCGTGCGGGGCGCATTCGGGTCGAGCCTGACGCGGTGGAACAGAGGGGGAATCGGTTGTCGCGCAAGCCGCTGTGGGAGTGCGCGTGGCCACCCAAACGCCGTTGGGACGACGCGATTGCAGGGGCACAAGCCCCGACTCGCCGCGCAGGGTGCGATCGCGCATCGCAGGGCGCACGGGCGCACGCCCGTTTGCAATGGCAACGGGCCCTTCGGGAGATGTGACGCACGAGCCCAGGAGGCCGGGAGTGCGGGGAGGGGAAGCGTGCCCTGAACGCCGCTCAGGGGCCTAATGGCCCGTGTACGGAGGGCTGATTCGCGAGAACTATGCTTCGGGTGACAGCACGAACACGACCGCCAGCCCGCCGCACAGCGCCACCGATACCGCCGGGGCCCAGATCGTGAGGATGAGCGCCGTGCCGTAGACCACCGGCCCCATCAAATAGGAGCGGGTGATGCGCCGAATCTCGGCGCTGTCGGGCGAGATGCTCAGGATGGGGGGCTGTCTCCTCGGCGAGGTGGCGTATCGCCATAGCGCGTTCCAAACGAACGACGTGGCGACGAACCACCCGCAGTACACCGCGGCGGCGACGTGCTGTCCGTCGTGGCCCAGGTACTCGGAGACCAGGGCCGTCGGGAACGGCACGGCGGTGATCATGAGCAGCAAGAGGCCGTTCAACATCAGGATGCCGTGAGTCGCGTTGCGGATGAGTCGGAACATCCGGTGATGGTTCAGCCACATGATCCCGATGACCGCGAAGCTGGCCAGGAATGAGACGTAGCCCGGCCACTGCACCCACAACGCGGATCGCAGGTGCGCCGCGTCGAGCCCCCGCGGCACCTTGAGATCGAGGACCAGCAGGGTGATGGCGATCGCGAACACGCCGTCGCTGAACGCCTCGAGGCGTTGGGTATCTCGGTCCGAGAGCTCGGTCACGCCCTACCCGCCGGCACGCTGCTGATAGAGCCCGACGATGTTTCCCGCAGGATCTCGGAACCTCGCGGTCAGCTCGGGAGCATCAGCTCCAATCGGCTGCACGATCTCGGCGCCGTGAGCCACGGCGGCTTCGGCGGTCGCGGCCACGTCGTCGACCATCACGTAGAAAAGGAAGCCCGGCTCCGCCGACGCTCTGCGCCCCGTGACCCAAGTTCCGCTCACCTCACCCGTGGAGTCGTCGAAGGCCGTGCGACCGTCGCCGCGTTTCCGGACGGACCAGCCGAACACCTGTGCATAGAATTCGGCGGACCGGCCGATATCCAGCGCCGGAATCTCGATGTAGCAGATCTTGCCGTTGGTTCGCGTCGGCATTGCCGGGAACTCCTCTCGCCAGTTGCTTGGGAACCGTGCAGTATCCCCCGGGACGGTCTCCATCGCCTCGAGGCTCAAGCTAGCGACGAAGGAGTCCCCGGGCAACTCCCGCGAGCGGCGGAACTGGACGCGGTCGTCGATCGCTTCTATAGCGAGGTCGTCGGGCCGCATTGGCCGCCCGAGCGAAGAGTGATCGAGCAGGGTCTTCGCGCGCTTCCCTTCCCTTTTGCGGAGATCGACGTACCCGAGCTGTCGATGCGGGTCCGATGGCGGCTGGAGGACTTGGGTGGGTATCTCGCCACGTGGACGTCGGTGCAACGGTTCACGGCGGTCCAGGGTCGTGACCCGGTGGCAGCGCTCATGCCCGACTTGGCCGCCGCATGGGGTGACACGGAGCTCCGCACGGTGGCCTGGCGTCTCGACGTGCGCGTGGGGAGGCGGACCTAGGTGCTCCGCCGCATCTCGACCCACGAGGTGCGCTTCGCTTCGGTGACGAATCAGCGCGCCGGCGGGTTCCAGCGCTACGAGAGGCCGAGCAAAGCGAACGGGGACGCCTGAAGGCGCCCCCGTTCGGTCACTCTTCAGCGACCGGTCGATACTACGCCTGCTTCGCCCTGGCGATGATCGCGAAGTACGCCCCCTGAGGATCGATCAGCACCGAAAACCGGCCGATGTTGGGGATGTCCGCGGGTGGCATCCCGACTTTGCCGCCGAGCTGCTCGGCTCTCGCGGCGCTCTTGTCGCAGTCGTCGACGCCGAAGTAAACCAGCCAGTACGGATGCGTGAGACGCATCTCCTTCGTGGCCTGCATCATGCCGGCCGCCTGGGCGCCGTCGTTCTTGAAGATGGTGTACGTACCCTGGGGCATCGGCTTCGTCTCGTCGGTCCAATTGAAGGCCTGCTTGTAGAAGGCGCCCGCCTTGGCCGCGTCATCGGTGATCAGCTCGTTCCAACACATCGACGCGGTCTCGTTGACCACCGCCGCGCCGGGTTTCGTCCCCGCCTGCCAAACCGAGAAGGTGCCGCCCGTCGGGTCCTGGAACAACGCCATGCGACCGTTTTGCATGATGTCGAACGGTTCCATCACCACCTTGCCACCGATCTGCTTGATCTTGGCCGTCGTCTTGTCGGCGTTGTCGACCGCGATGAACGGCATCCAATTGGGCGCAACACCCTGCTGGCGCTCCTCCGTCTGAATGCCGTACAGCGCTCCGACCGCGTTGTCGTCCTTCTTGAGCACGGTGAAGCTGCGCCCGCCCATTTCGGTGTCGTCGAAGTTCCAACCGAACAGACCGCGATAGAACTTCTTGGCACTGTCCTCGTCGCTCGTCGCGAGCTGGATCCAACAGAACATGCCGGCTGCGTGCTGCGTCGTCGTAGTCATCGGGCCTCCATGTCGTCCGGGTTTGCGTTCATCGTGAGGGACCAGCGGGGGGAGAGCCGCAATGTAGGGGGCCTTTGCGCCACGACCAAGACAATTCCCCGTCAACAGGTGGCATCTCGGCAGAACGAAGCTCTGACTTGCGTCACGAAAACGCCACGAGCGACCGACGCACGACAATCGATGCGCCGATCCGCGCGGTGCTAGCGCGCGAGGATCCAGTCTCCGATCTGCTCGAAGACGCCGGGGGCCTTCGCGGCCCATACCCAGAAGGCGTCAGGCCATTCCCAGCGATTGCCCCGCAGCGTGCCGAAACGGTACAGGCCGTGTGGAGCGCCAGGAACCGTGCGAACGCTCACGTCGGAGTTCCCGGCTGCCCGGAGCTCCCGCTCCATGAGCGCGGCATTCTCCGCGGCGGGGACGAGCCGATCGGCTTCGCCGAACAACGCGAGGACCGGGACGCGGATGCGCGCGAGCACCTCAGATTGGTCGTACTCGTTGCGACGCCACCAATCCAAATCCGCCGGCCGATCGGGAATCTGTACGATGTCGCGCCAGCGCGCGACGCGCGCGCGCGGAGTGGCGGCCTGGATCTCCGACCAGGGCACGGAATCCCGGGCGGCTCGCATCACCATCCGCTCGAACGCCTCGGCCTCGACGAAGTCGGTTGCGGTCAGCGAGTCGCCGGAGTCCGCGTGCCGGACTCGTTGAAGTTCCTGCTGCATGGCGCTCACCGCCGGCGCGCACTCGAGGGCGATGAAGCGCACCTCCGCCGATCGAGCGGCCGCCCACGAGGCGACCCAACCGCCGCGGCTCAGCCCCACCAGTCCGACGCGCCGTGGGTCGATGCCGGGCCACCGCTTCACGTGCGCGACGAGGGCCAACACGTCCGCCGCCTCGGTCCGCAGGTCGACCTCCGCGGTGTCGCCGGTCGAAGCACCCCGGCCGCGCCGATCGTAGACGAGCGTCGCAATCCCACGCCGCGCGAGAACGGGCCCCCAGCCGCGATACTCCCAGACCGACCGCGTGGTCTGGGTCGAGCCTCCGGCGACGACGACCCCGGGCACGGGCCGGCGCGACCGTGGAAGGTAGAGCGTTCCGCGGATCACGGCGCCGGCGCGTGGAACGGCCACGGCGAGCGTGTCGTAGAAGGGAATCTTTGGGGCGCGATGCAAATGGAGCGACACGGGTGGTCCCCACGCCCGATTCTCGGCGGTGAGCTGCAGGTCATCGGCGTCGAAGCGCAGCGCGAACACGCCGTAGATCAAGTGCAGGGTCACCGATGAATCGGTCACCGCAACGTCCCGTGCGGGCTCTTGGAACAGGCCGAGCTCGGGCATGTCGTAGGTAGCGAGGAGCCCCTCGCCGGCGGGAGTCGGTGGCGCGGCGCGAAAGTCGACGGCCACGAGCTGGATCGAGCCGTTTCTCGAGAACGCACCGTCCCAGTGCCCGGGAAGCAGGTCCGTCGGTCGGTGTCCAGCGGTAGCGAGCGCAGTCGCCGGCAGCGTGACGAACGCGAGCGTCATCACCAGCTGCGCGGAGCGCGTCATCGAATCCAGCGCTGGCGCGTGTCGATCGTCGAGCCGAGCGATCCCCAGTGAGTGCCGTCTTCGAACCGGACGCCGAGGACCTGGACGGTCATCACGTCGGGCGCGCCCCACATCGTCCCGCTTCGAACGAAGTGAAGGCGCGCACCCGGAGGAATCGGCGTGTGGAGGACGGTGACGGCGTGGCTCTCGCGATCGGCCTTGAATCGCAACCGCACGTCGGTCACGGCTCGGTCGCTGCGATTGAGAAGAGTCAGGCGCGGATAAGAGGTGACCGGGTGGCCGCGGCCGAAGTCTCGCTCGGCTGAGCTCCGCTCGTCGGGCTCCGAGCGTCGTGGCGTCCACGCCTCGACGACGACGACGGGTGCGCCGGGCGGATTGAACGCACGCGCCGCAATTCGATCGCCGTCCGTCACCGGCGCCGGCTCGGACGGGAAACCCGCCGCCTCGGGGTGGGGTTGAGCCGTTGCACCACGGGGCGTGGGTGTGAGCTGCCGGGTCTCCTCGTCGGCTGCGGCCGAGCTCCACGTCTCGCCGTCGGCGAATCGCACGCCGGTCACCGCCGCGGTCAATCGAATGGCCGCCGCACGCGGAGCCTCGTTCGACCAGTCGCGGCGGGTGATCCGCACCCGCTCGCGTGCGTGAGAGGGAATCGCGACGTCACGCCACATAGCGTCGCGCGACCATCCCGGGGTCTCGAGCTCGACGCGCAGCGAGCGCACGTCGTGTGCGGTTAGGTTCTCGACCAAGAGTTCCGGCGAATCGAGTCGCCGGTTTCCGTCACGATCGCCGGAGTCGGTTGCGATGGGGCCAAGTCTCGCCCTCACCGACCACACGCGAACCGGTGATCCCGGTACGTGGTGGACGACCGCGACGACGGACTCGGTGCGCACCGGCTTCTCCGGGACGGCGTCCGAGTCGATTCTGGGTGTGGCGGCGATGCTCGCGAGTGCCGCCGCGACCAGGGCGACGCCGAGGAGCGTGATCTTGCCGAGCGCGAGCCGACTGCGATCGGGAGCCAAGATCGCTTCGATCCGTTCGCTGAGCCGGTCGCGGCGGAGCACTGCCATCGCGCCCGCCGGTATGGACGGAATCGGCGTCGACGCCATCGCCAGCAGCATCCCGGCGTAACGCGACGGGCGTTCACCCGCCGCCAGGACCGCGTCGTCGCACGCCCGCTCGGCCTCGTCGCGCAGATGAACGACGGCCCATGCCACGAGCGGATGGAACCAGAACAGGCTACGGATCAGCTGCGCGCCCGTCAGCCACAAGACGTCCCGGCGCCGCACGTGCGCGAGCTCGTGCAGCAGCACCTCGCGTCGGCAGGTTCGATCCCATCCCGCGCACGAAGCCGGGAGCACGATACGGGGCGAGCGCCAACCCACCACGATGGGCAACGGCAGCTCGGCGCTCAGCTGCAAAGACACCGGCCGCCGCAATCCGAGCGATCGGGCCGCGCTCGTCAGCAGGCGCTGCCAATCCGGGTCCGAGATCCGGCAGGATCGCGCCACGAGACGCGCCAGGCGGCGGTGAACGACGGCGAGCCGGACGAGCAGCGCGGCCGCGATCGCGAGCCACGTGAGCCCGAGGCTCGGCAGCAGGGGGAAGGGTTCGTGGGGGGCCCCGACGACTCCGCCCGTATGAGCTGCTCCGTAAAGCTCGATCGGCGCCGTCGGGATGGCTGGGTCGCTCGGTCGAGCAGCTTCGAGCACGCTCGAAACGGGCGCGCGGGGTACGACGATGCTCCAGGCGGGGACGATGCGAGACGCGACCGGAATCGCGATCAAGGCGACCAGCGCGGCGCACCAGACGGCATGCCGCAGCGCCGCCGAGCGGCGGCGCATTGCGGCGCACGCCACCGCCGCGAGCGCCAGGACGAACGACCCGCGGAGCGTCACCGACACCAGCTCGGCGCTCCACGTGAGCGCCGCGGCCTGGAACGCCGACACGGGGAGCACGGAGGTCACCGCCCCTCGCGTCGCGCGCGGGCGATCCGCCGGCCGAGGCGGCGTCTCGTCTCGGAATCGGCGCCGGCCTCGTCGAGCAACGCGACCGCGGCGTCTTCCACCGAGCCGCGGAAGAATGTCTTGAGCAGGTGACGCAGCGCCGAACGCCCGGCGACGTCGGCCGACATCGCGGGAGAGTAGACGTACGCTCGCTCCCGCTCGACGTGGGTGACGAGCCGCTTTCGCTCCATGATCCGGAGCAGCGTCCGAACCGTGGAGTTGCTCGGCGGATCGGCGAGCGAGGATTGGACCTCTCCGGCGGTGGCGGCCCCCGCGCGGTGGAGGATGTCCAGGATCTGGCGCTCCCGCCGGCTCAGTCGCTGCATCGCGTCGCGCTTCATGATTTCTCCCGTCACTCGGCTCACCGCGAAAAAAATAGCATATGTGTAAAAATGCGCAATGGCGACGTTCGGGACCGCCTCGTCGGATGCGCACAGGGGGATGGCGCGCGACGGCCAGTCGTCGGAAGCCGCATCAAGCCAATGGCTTGCCCGGTGACACTTCAGGGCCTGGGTGAAGCCGTCGCGGCGAGGGCGCCGCGCGTCGACTCACCGCGACCGCGCGGGCGGACCACGTGCGCCTCCATGGCGAAGTATTCGGGCAGGCCGAGCTGATCGACGGCCCGAGCCGTCCCGCGGTTGCGCTCCTCGACGCGCTGCCAGAACTCGCGCTCGTCGACTCCGGGGAACGGCGCACGGTCCTTTTGGCTCTGATGCTTGAAGATCGCGCTGATCTTGAGGCGCAGCTCTTCCTCGGAGAGCGGGACGAGCAGGTCCGCCTCGGCGACCGGCCATTCCTGCCAGGCGCCGCGGTAGTACCAGATCTCGGGCGTCTCGCCCGTGTAGCGTTCGAGCGCGCGATCGATCGCGTCGCGGCACATACGGTGGGTGCCGTGCGGATCGGAATGATCGCCCGCCACGAGCAAGAGGTCCGGCCGCCACTCTTCGAGAAGCTCGTGGATGATCTCGACGTCGCGTGGGCCGATCGGGTCCTTCCGGACCTTGCCGGTCTGGTAGAAGGGCAAGTCGAGAAACCGAGCCTGATCCGACCGCAGCCGCAACGTCTCGATGGCGGAGATCGCCTCGACCTCGCGGATGCGCTGCTTGAGCATCAGCACCGCCTCGCTGTCGACCTCTCCCGGCTGTTTGTGCGCCAGGAAGTCCTCGACCTCGTGCAGGAATCGCGGAAGCCGTTCGTTGCCGAATCCGAAGTCGCCCGCCGCGCGTTGTGTGAAGTCGAGGTAGCGACGGACCTCGTGGTCGAAGACCGCGATGTTGCCCGACGTCTGGTAGGCGATCAGGATGTCGTTGTCGTTCTCGTGCAGCTTGCGCAGCGTCCCGCCCGCCGAGATGACGTCGTCGTCGGGATGCGGTGAGAAAACGATGACCCGCTGGCCGCGCGGCAGCTTGCTGCGCCCCCGGATCTTGGCGATCAGCGCGTTGAACACGTCGCCGTTGAGCGCCCACGGCGAGGCATGGCGGGACAGCAGCGCGCTCAGGTGATGCTCGCGATAGTCGACCTCGTCCAGCTTGAGCACCGACTTCCCCGTGGTCTGGCTGAGCCACACCACCGCCTGGATCTCGAGCGCGGGAGTCCAGTCGACGTTCCCGAGCACCCACGGCGTCTTGAGGCGAGTCAGCTCCGCGCCTGCCGCGGCGTCGAGGTAGACCGTGACGTGGGGATGCTGCTGCAAGTACGTAGCCGCGACCGAGTGGTCGACGTCGCCTTCGACGGCCCGCTTGACCACGTCGGCCTTGTGCTCACCGGTTGCGACCAGGGCGATCTCGCGGGCCTCCAGGATCGTGGCAACGCCCATCGTGATGGCCTCGGACGGAACGTTTTCGGTGCCGAAGAAGTCCGCCGCCGCGGTGCGCCGGGTGATCGTGTCGAGCACCACGAGCCGCGTGCGCGAACCGATGCTCGAGCCGGGCTCGTTGAAGCCGATGTGTCCGGTCTGCCCGATGCCGAGGATCTGGTAGTCGATCCCTCCGACGTCGGCGATCGCCCGCTCGTATTCGCGACAATGAGCCTCGACGGCGCCGCGTGGTATGTCGCCCCGCGGGATGTGCACGTTCCGGGCGTCGACGTTCACGAGATCGAACAGGTTCTCCCACATGAACCGGCGATAGCTGTGCAGGTTGTCGGCCGACATCGGGTAGTACTCATCGAGGTTGAAGGTCACGACGTGGGAGAGGTCGAGATCTTCCTCCCGATGCATCCGGATCAGCTCGCGGTAGATGCCGATGGGGGTTGATCCGGTCGCGAGCCCGAGCACGGCGCGGCGGCCGGCTCGTCGGCGGTCGCGAACGACTTCCGCGATGCGTTCTGCGATTCGCCGGACGATGACGTCGTAGGTGTCCGCGACGAAGACCGGAATTCGCTCCGGTCCCTCGCGAGAGCGCGTTCGAGGCGTGGTGAGTAGCGGCGTCCTTTCCGTCATTCACGACCAGCCTGGCCCAAGGCTCGGCTCGCGCGCAAGTTCGAATCTAGGGGCGGTCGGTGGGGTGACGACCCCGGGCCGTTCGGGCGCGGCGGGCGCAGGTTCATCGCCCGAGCAGTCGGTAGAGGAGGCTCCGGTGCCGCAGCTTGACGACGTCGCGCCGGGAGGCGCCCCAGGTCTCCTTGAACCGGATCAGTCCGGCCGCATCGGCGGGTGAGCCGCCAAAGTCGTAGTCGCGGACACCTTCGTCGCACAGCTCGCGCAGCACCGTCGCGAGCAGCAAGTGGTTGGGGCGCAGCCGCCACTGCTGCTCGTCCGAGACGGTCAGCCAGTTCATGCACGCCCCGCCGTACACGAGATGCAGGCTGCCGGAGATCGCCGTTCCCGAGCGGCGGACGAGATGAAAGCGCGCGAGGCCGCGCGGCACGAGCGACTCGAGGATGCGCTGGTAGAGTGTGACGGGCTGGGGCCGTGCGCCCCGACGCCGCAGCGTGCGCCGGACCAGCGCGTGATAGTCGCGCACCCCTTCGGGTGTTGCGGCCCGCTCGACCGTGAGGCCCGAATTGCGCGCCTGGCGGACACACTTGCGCACGGAGTGCGCGAGGCCGCGAAACAGCGTGTCGAAGTCGCCGGCAAGCGGCCGCACGTGCGTGAACGAGGTCTCGACATCGAGCCCCACGGGGGGCACGCTGTCCGGACTCGTGCGCCAGGTCTGCTCGGAGGTCAGCACGCGTGGCCCGCGGGCGATTCGAGCGTAGGTCTCCAGCAGTCGCCGGCGAACGTTCTCCCCATTCGGGTGGCCGCGGCGGACCAGCGGCCCGCCGTACGTGCCGTACGGCATGGCGTAGACCCTGCGGCCGAACGCATCGCTCCGCTCGACGAACCCCAACCCGGCCGCGTAGCCTTCCCCGTCGGGAAGGACGATGGCGAGCCACCGGGCACCGCGCCACTCGTCGACCCAGAGCCTGGCCCACGCCGCCGTGTGGAAGGCCGTCGACTCGTCGGCGCTCCCCACGAGCACATCCCACGCCGCCGGATCGGGTGGCGTTACGACGGCGAGCGGCGGCGTCATGACCCGATCGGACCTCCAGATCGCCCTAGACGAGCGCCAGGAACGCGAACGGAATCAGGCTCAACGCCAACAGCTCGATCGCACCCAGAGTTGCCCATCGAGTCCTCCCCAGGGTGGCCCAGACGCCCGCCGCCAGCCCGTACGTCAGCGACACGAATGCCGGAAACAGGAAGCGGGCGTCCGGTTCCGACCAGGTCAGGTTGAACCCGATGTAAGGGATCAGCACGGCGCCGAACGTCACCGCAAGCCAGACGTCACGCGCCGCGCGGGGGCGCCGAGCCAGCCACACCGCGGCCACCAGCGCGTGCAGCAGCAGCACGATCATCCCGGCTGCGTGGGCGAGCCTCGCGAGCGACGACGGCTTGATGTGCTGCATCGGGAACCAAAAGTACCGACTGGTGCCCGAGACCAGCGAGTACAGCGTCGATCCGGTCACGCCACTCCGGTGCGGCGGGCCGAAGCCCATGTCGAGCGCCAGCAGCGATCCGTAGCGGTGCAGGTTGAGAACATACCAGGGATGTGCGATCGCCGCGGCCGCGGCGATCGCCGCGAGCCCCTCGAGACCGAGTCGCGCGTTGCGTCGCCGGATCGCCTCGACGGCGTAGACGAGCGCGACGGCGGGGAAGAACACGAGCAGCGAGCTCTTCGTGAGTGCGGCGGCCGCGAGCAGCACCGCGAGCCACGCCCCCCGCGCCAAAGGCGACGCCGCGCCCGCCCCCGCGCTGCCGGCCAGCGCGACAATCCGTTCGGTCAGCAGCGCGCCGAGCAACCAGCTCAGGGCGTCGTTCGAGACGACCGCGCAGAAGTAGGCGTGCGTCAGGTACAGCGAAGCAAACGCCATGACGGCCAGCGTCAGGAGCCTGGGTAGCGGGCTCGTCCTCAGAACGCGCCACGTCACGAGCAGCGTGCCCAAGCCGCATAGCGCCGACAGCAGCCGACACGCGTACAGCGCGGGCGTGGTGCCCAGCGTCGCGTACAGTCCGGCTCCGACGAGATAGTAGAGGGGAGGCTGGTAGAACTCGAAGTCGAGGCGCTCCCAAGGCCCCGGGCCCCCGAACGGCGCCGCCTGGACGGGGAACGCCCGCTGCACCACGATTTGCTGAACGTAGTTGAAGTGCGCCGGCTCGTCGTTCAGGCCCTCGAGGCCATCCCGCACCTGTCGGCCGAACGGCAGCACGAACACGAGCAGGAGTCGGAGCACGATCCCGGCCCCGATGATGGCGGCCGCGACTCGCGCGATCCGGCGCTCGGCGATCGTGCCCGCGCCCTTCAGCGGGGACGACACGACACCCTTGCGACCGTGACCATCACCGCGGCCGCCTGCCGGTCATCGACTGAAGGGGGAGACGCGGATCCATCCGGCGCGAGTCTATCACCCGCGATTCGGACGAACACGAGCACCGGCCCGGAACACGTCGGCACCGCCCGGGTCGTCCCGCCGGCCACCCGTCGTCCGGTCCGCCGGCGCATCTGTTTCACTCCACCAAACGCGACGCGTCTGGACGCCGCTCGATCTGGAACGAGACGCGTCCGGACCGGCCTTCGTATCGGCAACGGGTCTCTTGGTGCTTGAACGCACCCTACGGATGAGGGACCCTTAGCGTCACGTCGAGCGTCGCCCGCGTGTCGGCGACCCGCGTGTGGGGAGCTTACCGCCCCTCACGAGGGCCGCCCCGGCTCCCTGGTCGAGCGCAGGGAGTGGAATGCTTGCCCAAATGGCGGCGCCAGGCCGATTCGTGCCGGTCACGCCGTCATGCCTCGGAGCCCCATCATGCCGACGTCGCATCTCGTCTGGGGAAAGCCGTTGCCACGCCGCGACCGGCTCGGGGTGGTTTTCGTCGCGCTCTCGTTGATCGCTGTGGGGGTCGGCGCGTTTCGCGACGCGCCGTGCTACGACATGTTCGGAGCGCGGGTCGACTTCCCCGCGGGTGACAACGCCAGCGTCGTCGCGGTTGGAGACGTGAACCGCGACGGCAAGCCGGACCTCGCCGTCGCCAATGACACTGCGCCGGGAACGGTGTCGATCCTTCTCGGCGACGGTGCGGGCGGGTTCGGGTCGCGCGTCGCGTTCGCCACCGGCAACAACCCGATCATGGTGGCGGTCGGCGACCTGAACGGCGACGGCAAGCTCGATCTGGTGACGGCGAATCACTCCGCCAATACGGTGTCGGTGCTGCTCGGCGACGGCGCCGGTGGATTCGCCGCCAGCACCGACTTCCCCGCCGGAGGCGGTCCCACCGAGATCGCGATCGGGGACCTGAACGGCGACGGCAAGCCCGACCTGGCCGTCGCCAACTCGTTCGCGGCTACGGTCGCGGTGTTGTTCAACGATGGATCCGGGGGCTTCACTGCGAGCGTCGCCGTCCCGTCGGGAGACATCTCGAGCTCCATCCGGATCGCCGACGTCAATGGCGATGGCAAGCCCGACCTGGTCGTCGCGAATCATTCCGCGAGAACGGTCGGCGTGCTGCTCGGGGCGGGAGACGGAACGTTTGGCGCGTACACCGCGTTCGGCGTCGCCGGAGATACCTATTCGATCGCCACGGGCGATCTGAACGGCGACGGAAGGGTCGACGTGGTGGCGGCCAACTCCAGCAGCTACGCGGTCTCGGTCTTGGACGGAGTCGGCGACGGAACGTTCGCGCCCAGGCGTGATGTCGCGGTGGGGTGGAGAACGGCCGCGGTCGCCGTGGGAGACGTCGACCGCGATGGCCGCCTCGATCTGGTGACGGCCAACACGATCTCGGGCACGATCTCGGTCCTCCCGGGAAACGGCGCGGGCGGGTTCTTCCCGAAGAACGATTACGCGACCGACGGTGGCGTCACCTGGGTGGCGATCGCGGACCTGAACCGCGACGGCGCTCCCGACTTGGTGACGGCGAACTACACCGCCCGCTCGGTCTCCGTGTGGCTCAACAAGCTGTCGCGCGGCAGCGGACCGTTCGCCGTCAGGGAGACCGACTTCGCGACGGGCAACGCCCCGGTGTGCGTCGCGGCCGGAGATCTGAACGGCGACGGCAAGCTCGATCTTGCGGTCGCGAACAGCGCGTCGAACACGGTCTCGGTGCTGCTGGGTGACGGCGCCGGCGGGATGTCGACGGCGGTCGATCTCGCGGTGGGAACCGGGCCCTCCTCAGTCGCGATCGGGGACCTGAACGGCGACGGCAAGCAGGATCTCGTGGTCGCGAACTATGGCTCGTCGGACGTTTCCGTGTTGCTCGGCGATGGAATGGGAGGATTCGGGCCAGCCACCTCGTTCGCGACGGCCGGGCACGCGATCGCGGTGGCCATCGAGGACCTGAATCGAGACGGTAAGCTCGACGTGGCGGTCGCGAACGGCGACGTCGGCGTCGTCTCGGTGTTCCTGGGCGACGGCACGGGGAGCTTCGGAGCCAGACATGATTTCGCGACCGGAGTCGGCCAGCCGCGGTCGATCGCGATCACCGACCTGAACCGCGACGGCAAGCCCGACCTCGCGGTTGTGAACGGGCTGGTCAGTACGGTCTCGGTGCTGCTGGGTGACGGCACGGGGAGCTTCGGGCCGAAGACCGAATTCACCGCGGGCGGCGGCGAGCCGCTGTCGCTGGCGGCCGGCGATCTCAACGAGGACGGCAAGCCCGACGTGGCCGTGGCGAACGAGAGCTACGCCCGCGTGTCCGTTCTGCGCGGAGACGGTGCGGGCGCGCTCGGGCCGAACGCCGACTTCGCCACCGGGGGAGAGGGCGCGTCCGTCGCGATCGGAGACATGGATTTGGACGGCCGGCCCGACCTGGTCACCGCGAACCTGTTCTTCAACGGTGGGTCGGTCCTGTTCGGCGTCGGCGGCGGGGGCTTCTCCGCGAACGTCGACTTCCCGACCGGGGCGACGCCGTACAGCGTCGTCCTCGGCGATTTCAATCGCGACGGCAGGCCGGACCTGGCCGTGGCGAACTCGGGCTCGAACACCGTGTCGGTGCTACTCAACGCCACGCCGCTGGTCGACGTCGCGGCCGAAGCGGCGGTCGGGATCGGGCTCGGAGCGATCGTTCCCAATCCGAGCCGGGGCAGCGCACGCATTCCGTTCTCGCTGGCCCGAGCGGCGCGTGTCCGACTGGGCATCCTCGACATCCAGGGCCGGCGCGTGGCGGTGCTGGCGGACGGGGTGCTGCCGGCAGGACGTCATGAGGTCGCGTGGAACGCCGTGGGCGACCACGGTCGCGTCGCGGCGGGGATCTACTTCGCGACGTTCGAGACGGAGGGGAAGACCTTCGTTCGACGCATCGCGATCACGCCCTGAGCGTCACGCGGCGTCTTCGCGATCGCCTCCCGGTGGCGGATCCGCCCGAGGAAGAGGAGCGGTGTCGGGCAGCGGACCGAACGATCGCTTGGCCGCGTCTTCCCACGCCCGGTACACCTCGTTGTATTCCTGAACCTCGTCGGGCGTGATCGTTCCCGCTCGGCGCTTCCGCGCGAGCTCCACCGTCTTGGCGATGAGCCGCACCCACGCGGCGTTGACGTCGGGGTCGACGAAGTCCTCGTAGGCCCCTTGCTCCAGGCTCAGCAGCGCGTCCTCCACCGGGCCCACGCGCTTGCCGAAGCGGATGAACGACGGCAGCTCCGATCGCCCCACCATCGCGAGCAGGCGCGCATAGATGTCGCGGTCAGTCTCGATCCGCCGCTGCCGATCTTCGAGGGTCGTTGTCCTTCGAGTGTTGCGATCCTCCTTTCGGGCCTCGAGGTGCGCCTTGAGGATCAGGATGATCGCCGTGGCCGCGACGCCACCGATCCAGCCGATGGCGGTTCCCCACTCCATTGTTCATCTCTCCGAGGAGCTCATGCGGCACGTCGCTTTTGAGTCTACGCGGGCCGCGGCGATTCGATTCCGGGCACGGTCCTTGATGGCCGGGGGATTTCACCCAATCGCGTCTCGCTGCGGCTCCAGAACCGTTGCATTCTGCCGCGGACGGCGGTCGTGGCTCCGTTGAGCGGACGCTCTCGGGTCTCTTGTGCCACGCGGCCGAGGGTCGCCCGAGTTCCCGGCGACAGCCAATTCACCTGGCCGGGTTGCCCGACGGCGATCCGTCCCTCGGCGTCGAGCACGTACGTGAACGGCAGGCTCGGACACGGAAGCTGCGCCCGCAGGTCCCCCCGCGTGTCGAGCAGCACGGGCAGAGTCAGCCGCCGCCGGGCGACGTAGCGCGCCACCGAAGGGAACGGGTCGAAGCACACGATCTCGATCTCGATCGTCTCGAGGGCAAGGATGCGACGCAGCGAGTCGAGCGCGGCCGCCTGCGCCGAAGCGTCTTTCATCCACGGCGCCCAATAATAGATGAGCACGGGGCCGGCGCCCGCCCGCACGCGCCGCATGCCGATGGGTACGACCGGCAGCACCGCGTCGACCGCGGTCTGGCCGCGCCGTGCGACCTCGATCGCCTGGAGATCGCGCGGGTGGTCACCGGGTCGCTGCACGGTGAACAGCTCGTGCCGCCACAGCATGATCCCCAGCATCGCGAGCACCAGCAGCAGCGCCAGCGAGCGATGGCTCACGCGCCCGACGCCTCCACGACGAGTGGGGCCGCGACGCTGCGCCGCCGCCCACGCACCACGTCGGCCCAGCGCAGGAGGCTGTCGCCGACGACCACGACGAGCAGCAGCATGACCAGCAGCGTCACGAGGCACTGGATCTTCGCCGCGGTTCCGGCCGCGAGGAACGCCGGCCACAGACCCGGCGCGCCGTCCGCGAGCTGCGGCCGCAGGTAGTTGACCGCCAGGTTCATCCAACCGGCGGTTAGCGTGTTCACGCACATGAACGCCAGCGGCACCAGCGTGCACGCGACGTAGCGTGCGCGGCCCATGTTAATGAGCACCGAGGTGCCGATCGCAAGCGCGTAGGCGGCGAGCAATTGATTGCACACGCCCAGCATCGGCCAGATCGTGCTCACCGAGCCGGTCCACACGAAGTAGCCCCACCCGCCCGCCGCGAGCGCGCTGAACGTCAGCCCGGCGCCGAGCCCGGACCAGCGGCGCAGCGCGGGCACGGCCATGCCGCCGACCTCCTGGAGCATGTAGCGGGTGACGCGCGTTCCGGTGTCGATCAACGTCAGCACGAACATCGCCTCGAACATGATCGCGAAGTGGTACCAGAAGGCCATCATGCCCCGGAGGAACGGCACGCCGGCGAAGATCTGCGCCATGCCGACGGCGAGCGAGACGGCTCCGCCCGTGCGTCCGGCGAGCTGCTCGCCGACCTGGGCCTCGAGTGCGTGGAGGTTCTGCACCGCGAGCCCCAGCTTTGCGAACACTTCGGGCTTGGCATTGATGGCGAAGTAGTCGGCGGGGTGGAGCGAGCAGGCGGCGATCAGGGCGATCACGCCGACGAATCCCTCGAGCACCATGGCCCCGTACGAGATCGGCAGGATGTCGCGCTCGCGATCGATCATCTTCGGGGTCGTGCCCGATGCGATCAGCGAGTGGAATCCGGAGATCGCCCCGCACGCGATCGTGATGAAGACGTAAGGGAACAGGCCTCCGGGGAACACTGGCCCGCCGCCGTGGACATACGCCGTGAACGCCGGCATCTGCAGTCGCGGGTTGACGACGATGACGCCGATCGCGAGCAGCGCGATGGCGCCGATCTTCATGAACGACGACAGGTAGTCCCGCGGGCACAGCAGCAGCCACACCGGCAGCACCGAGGCGACGAAGCCGTAGACGATGATTGCAGTCGCGATGCCGTGGTCGCCGAACACGAACGCCGAGCGCCACGGCGAACCTTGCACCCAGGCGCCGCCGGCCACGGCGAGCAGCAGCAGCGCGACGCCGACCGCGGTCACGCCCTTCACCGCCCCCGAGCCCGCGCGATGGGTCCACGCGCCCATGACCAGGGCGATCGGGATGGTGCAGGCGATGCTGAACACGCCCCAGGCGCTGCGACTCAGCGAGTTCACCACGACGATCGCCATGGCGGCGAGCGCCACGACCATGACGAGCACAATCGCGAACGCAGTCGCGCCACCGGTGAGCGGGCTCACGTGGTCGCGCGCGATGTTCGCGAGCGAGCGACCGCCGCTACGAACCGAGGCGACGAGGATCACGAAATCGTGGACGCCGCCGGCGAGGACCGAGCCGACGAGCAGCCACAGGAACCCGGGGAGGTAGCCGAACTGGGCGGCGAGCACCGGGCCGATCAGCGGCCCGGCGCCGGCGATGGCCGCGAAGTGATGGCCGAACAGCACCAGCGGGTGCGTGGGCACGTAGTCGACGCCGTCCTCGCGCGTGTGGGCCGGGGTTCGGCGCAGGTCGTCCAGGGTGGCCACCTTCGCCGCCAGGAACGCCCCGTACGTGCGATAGGCGATGATCGCCACCAGTGCCGAGACGACGACGAGATAGAGCGCGGGCACGCAGGGCCTCCGAACGCGGGCCGGATACCGACCGGTCCGAGTCTAGGCGGCACCCTACAGATGCGGCAAGAGCCGGCCCGCAACGATTCCCCGGCGCCTCACCGTCTGCGTCGAGCCGTCGTCGTCGGGCTCGAACGCGACGCCCCGTCCACGGCGCGGCCGCCGCCGGGGATGGAAGCGACTCCCATCAGGCCGCGTGTCGTTTCCGGGACGCTCGGCGCTCGCGCGGGGCCTCGTCGTCGCCGCCGGCGGAACGCTTCGACCCCGTGCCGCAGAACGGACAAACCTTCCATTCAGCCATGAGGCGCCGGTGGCAGCTCTCGCAGTGATCGCCGACGAACTCGCCGCAGTTCGTGCAGTATTCGTAGTCACGCGCCAGCACCATTTGGCACCGGGGACAGACCTTGGGGGCGTTCTCCGCCAGGTACACGACGCGCGTCACCTCTTCCATCGTCGTACGACCTTCCAGCACCTTCCGCAGCCCGTCCTCGCCGATCGAGCGCATGCCGTCCTCGATCGCCGCCTGACGGATCGCGGCGTCCGTTGCGCCCTGGGACACGAGCTGGCGCACGCGTTCGTCGATGTCGAGCACCTCGAAGATGCCCGTGCGTCCCCGAAATCCCGTGTCGTGGCAGTTCTGGCAGCCGCGGCCGCGGTAGATGGTGACCCTGCTCCCGGCGAGCGTATCGTGCGCCGCGGCGGCGCGGCCGAGCGTGCTGGCCTCGACCTCGTACGGCTCGCGGCACTTGGGACACAGCGTGCGGACGAGTCGAATGCTCACGACGCCCATCAACGCGGACGCCACCATGAACGGTTCGAGGCCGAGGTCGATGAGCCGGGTCACGGCGCTCGCGGCGTCGTTGGTGTGAATCGTGGTGAGCACCAAGTGGCCGGTGATCGAGGCACGAAACGCGATTTGGGCGGTCTCGGCGTCCCGAACCTCGCCGACCATGATCACATCGGGGTCTTGGCGTAGGATCGCGCGCAACGCCGCGGGGAACGTCTTCTTCGCCTTCTCGTCGACTTGGACCTGATTGATCCCGCGGATCTGGAGCTCGACCGGGTCCTCGACCGTCACGATGTTCTTGGTCTCGTGCTGCACGTGGCGCAGCGCCGAGTAAAGCAGCGTCGACTTTCCGGACCCCGTCGGCCCGGTCACCAGGATGATGCCCTGAGGGCGCGCGAGGTATCCCTGGATCTGCTCCAGGTGATCCGGGTAGAGGCCGATGTCCGACAGGCTCACGATGGCGCGCGAATGGTCGACGACGCGCATTACGATCTTCTCGCCGTGGGAAACCGGCAGGGTCGAGACACGCAGCTCGATCTTGCGGCCCGCGATCTCGGCGCGCAGCCGGCCGTCCTGCGGGATGCGCTTCTCGGCGATGTCGAGGTTCGAGAGCACCTTGAACCGTGACACGAGCGCGCTTTGGGTCCACTTGGGCAATCGCTGCTCCTCGTGGAGCAGGCCATCGATGCGGAAGCGCACGCACAGTTCGCGATCGAGAGGCTCGATGTGGATGTCGCTCGCTCGCGCCTCGACGGCGCGCTGCAGGATCCAGTTCGTGAGCCGCACGATGGGGCGTCCCTCGAGCTCGGGGGACTCCTCCTCGGTCGGCTCCGGGGCCTCCGGAATCCCGGTAACGACGGCCGCGTCGTCGGTGCTGATGATGTTGTTGAGCACCTCCTTCATCGAGCCGTCCATATTGTAGAAGCGCTCGATTGCCTCGTTGATCTGGGCGGTGCTCGCGAGCACGGGCCGCACGTGGAGGCCCGTGTGGAAGCGCAGGTCTTCGATCGCGGCGACGTTCAGCGGGTCCGTCATCGCGACGACCATGGTGCGGCCTTGGATGCGCACCGGGACCGCGCCGTACTTGCGCGCGACCAGCTCCTCGACCTTGAGGACGGCGTCGCCGTCCGGCGTGGTGTCGTTCAGGTCCACGAGCGGCAGCCCGAGCTGCTGCTGCAGCGTCTGCAGCACTTGCTGCTCGGTCACCATGCCCATCTGCATCAACGTGACCCCGAGCATCTGCCCGCCCTGCCGCTGATTCTGAATCGCGGCTTCGAGCTGCTCGGGCGTGATCAAATTCGCCTCGACGAGCAGGTCACCGAGTCGCTTGTGCTGCTGGGACATGCCGAGATCCTCTCGGGTGAGCGAAGAGAGCGGACGACTCGGGCTCGTTATCGGCGCGCGCTCGCAACAATCTGAGCCGATTCTTGCCGACGCGAGTCCGCGAGTGTTGTGAGCCTTAGGACCCCATGCTACGGTCATGCGGTCATGAACCAACCCGTCACCGACAAGGGCCTGCGCGACGACCTCGACAGCCAGTCGAGCGTCACCCTGCGCACGCTTTCGGCGCTCGGGACGCTGACGTCCGAGGCGTTCCATCCCTCGACTCATTTCAACGACCTGTTACGCGCCGCGAGCCGCCACTGCCGGCGGCTCGTCGGGTCGCGGGTCGCGCGGATCTGGATCGTGCGCCGCGGCGGCCGGCGGCTGGTCGCCCGCGAGTTCTCGGACGAGGTTTCGAGCGCGCCGGTCGAGCGCCGCACCGGGCGCGGCGAGGGGCTCGCGGGATGGGCGGTGCAGAAGGAGCAGTCTCTTCGCATTGCCCCGGGCGACCCGCGGCCTGAGGTGCGCGGAACGCTCGAGCCGTTCCAATCGGCGCTGGTGATTCCGCTGTTTCGCCGCGGCGAGGTGTTCGGGGCGATCGAGTGCCTCGACAAGCTCGATGGCAGCGCGTTTACGGATGCCGATTTCGACCGGCTCGAGATCGCATCCGAGCACATCGCGTTCGCACTCGACAACGCGCTGCTGCTCCAGGAAACGGAGCGCCGCGCGCTCGAGAAGGACGTGCTGCTCGAGCTGAGCCGCACGATTTCGACGCCGCTCGACTTGGAAGGCGTCATCGACGCCATCTTGAGCGCCCTCCACCAGGTGGTGGACTTCGACGCCGCGGCGATCTATCTCGTGAATCGACGCACCCACGTCCTCGAGCTCGTGAGCCTGCTGGGTTACCCCGAGGGCTCGGATGAGACGTTTCGCCTGCAGGTGGGGCAGGGGATCGTCGGCTGGGTCGCGAAGACCGGCGAGCCGGTGATCGTGCCCGACGTGCGCAGCGACTCGCGCTACGTCTCGGGGCGTCCGGAGACGCGCAGCGAGCTGGCCGCGCCGCTGACCGTCGAGGGTCGCACGATCGGAGTCTTCAACCTCGAGAGCAACCTCGACGACGCCTACCACGAAGGGCACCTCGAGCTGGTCAGGGCGTTCGCGGCGCAGGCCGCGGTGGCGATCGAGCGTGCGCGGCTGACTCGCGAGCTGCTCGAGCGCCGTCACCTCGAACGCGAGCTGGCGATCGCGCGCGAGATCCAGTTGTCGTTCCTGCCGAAGTCGGATCCCGTTGTGGCCGGGTTCGACATCGCGGGCACGACGCGCCCGCACGACGAGGTCGGCGGCGACTACTACGACTTTATCCGCGTCTCGGAGACTCGGCTTGGGATCGCGATTGCCGACGTCGCCGGGAAGGGGATCCCGGCAGCGTTGCTCATGGCGGGGTTTCGCATGAGCCTGCTCGCCGAGATTCGCAACGAGTTCGCGCTGCGGGCCGTGATGCGCAAGGTGAACTCGCTGGTGTACGAGAGCACCGACCGCCACAAATTCGTGACCGCGTTCTACGGCTTGCTCGACTTTCGGAATCGGGTGCTCACCTTCTCGAACGCCGGGCACAACCCGCCCATCCTGATGCGCGCCGACGGGTCGATCGTGAACCTCGTCGACGGGGGCGTAGCGCTGGGCGTGCTCGCCGAGGCGCACTATGAAGAGCGCCCGATCGCGATCCGACCCGGCGACATCCTGTTGCTCTATACCGACGGCGTCTCGGAGGCGACCTCGCCCGAAGGCGAGCAGTTCGGCACGCGGCGCATCGAGGACGCCATGCACCGTCGCGCCGCGGAGAGTGCGAAACAGATTCTCGAGGGGCTCGTCGCCGACGTGCTCGAGTTCACGGGCGAGCACGGCGCCAACGACGACCTGACGCTCGTGGTGCTCAAGGCAATGAACGATCCGGCTGCTTGAGCGCCCGCGTGGCGTCGAGCACCTGACGGGCGTGGCCGCGGACCTTGACGTCGGACCACACCGCGGCGATCCGCCCGTCCACCCCCGCCAGCAGGGTCGAGCGGCGGAGGAACTGCACCTTCCACGCGCCGACCCGAATCTCCCGCGTCACTCCAAGTCGTGCGCCGAGCGCTCCGTCGCGGTCGGACAGCACGGGGAAGGGCAGCTGGAGACGTCGGGCCCACAGCTGGTTCGACTCCACCGACTCGCGACTGACACCGGCGACGGTGACCGAGGCGGCGACGAATTCGTCGTGGAGTACGCGAAACTCGCGTAGCTCGCGCACTCAGCCGGGTGTTCCGTGGCGGACGATCATGAACAGCACGAGCGGCCCGAGCCCCACGCGGTCGCGAATGCGAAACGGGGTTCCGTCGGGAGCGGGCAGCGTGAGGTCGGGCAGGGGTTGTCCGACGAGTTCCACGAGCGGCGCCGACGAGGACATGCACCAAGGCTAGGCGAAGGCGTTCCGGTCGGCAACGGCGCGCGCCGCGCCACGCACTTAAAGTATTACACGAAGTGGCCGGCGCTTGATCGGACCGTGCAATCCCGATAGTCTCCGCGCGGTCCCCCAGCGCGTCCTACCCGGAGTGGTGCCCAACGTGTCGTTCGAGCCCAGCCTGCTGTTGTTCTTGCCGGTATTCGTGTTCAGCGTGGTCGTCCACGAGTGCGCGCACGGGTTGGCGGCGCTCGCGTGCGGAGATCCGACGGCTCGGGACGCTGGCCGGATCACGCTGAACCCGTTGCGCCACGTCCATCCCTGGGGATCGGTCGTGGTGCCCCTGGCTCTGGTGCTGGTGCGTGCGCCCGTCGTGATCGGTTGGGCGCAGCCGGTGCCCATCGATCCGACGAGATTTCGAGATCCGCGCAACGCGCCGGTGTGGGTCGCGCTCGCGGGACCGGCCTCGAACGCTCTGCTCGCGGTCGCGGCCGCGGCGCTGGCGGCGCTCCTGCCGGCGTCGGGGTTTGTTTCGCCGCTGCGCGACATGGCGCTCGCGGCCGTCGTTTTGAACGTCGCGCTCGGAGTATTCAACCTGATTCCCATCCCGCCGCTCGACGGCTCATGGGTGCTCATGCGCTTCCTGCGTCTTCGCCACATCGTGGTGCTTCACGAGCTGCGTTGGACGGGAATGCTGGTGGTCGCCGCGTTGATGTCGATCCCGGTCACCTCCGCGGTGCTCATCGAGCGTCCGCTGCGGGTGCTCGCGGGCGGGCTGCTCAAGCTGTTCGGTCTGGCTGGCGCAGGAGCGTTGCTGTGAGCCGGGGGCGAATCCTGTCCGGCATGCGGCCCACGGGGCGGCTTCACCTCGGCAACTACGTGGGCGCGCTCGAGAACTGGGTTCGACTCCAGCAGGAAGGCTGGGAGAACTTCCATATGGTGGCGGACTGGCACATGCTCACCACCGGCCACGAGGACACGTCGTCGCTGCAGCGCGACACGTTCGACATGGTCGTGGACTGGCTCGCCGCCGGTTTGGATCCGCAGCGCACCGTCATCTTCATTCAGTCCGAGGTGAAGGAGCACGCGGAGCTTCACCTGTTGTTGTCGATGCTCGTGACCAAGGCGCGGCTCGAACGGATCCCGACGCTCAAGGAGCAGATCCGCGACCTGGGACTGGACGAGCAGACCATCTCGTACGGCCACCTGGGCTACTCGGTGTTGCAAGCGGCGGACATTCTGCTGTACCGCGCGACGCACGTGCCGGTGGGAGAGGACCAGGTGCCCCACGTCGAGTTGACTCGCGAGATCGCGCGCCGGTTCAACCATCTCTATTGTCGCGACCGTGAGCCGGTGTTTCCGGAACCCGAAGTGCAGCTCACGAAGTTTGCGCGGCTCCGCGGGCTCGACGGCAAGCGCATGAGCAAGTCCATGGGCAACACGATCCTGCTGACGGACGAGGCGCAGGCGGTGGAAGAGAAGGTGCGTCAGGCCTACACCGATCCGAAGAAGATCCGCGCCAACGACCCCGGGCGACCCGAAGCCGACCCGAGCGATGGTCACGAGGGCTGCGTCGTTTGGGAGTACCATCTAAAGTTCAATCCCGGCGAGGCGGAGGAGATCGCACGCCTCTGCCGCGCCGGACTGCTGGCGTGTGTGCCCGACAAGCAGCACCTGGCACGCGTGCTCAACGCCGCGCTCGAGCCGATCCGCGAACGCCGTCGCGCGTGGCTGTCCGATCCCGATTCGGTTCGGGACGTGATCCGCGACGGCAACCGGCGGGCGCGCGCCGTGGCCGAGGAGACGATGGAACGGGTGCGCTCGGCCATGGGCCTCAAGTTCGACGGGGTGCCGGTGCCATGAACGGGTTCGACGAACGCGAGGACGCCGCGATCCGCGCCGCCGAGCCGCCGCCGTCGCCGTTCGTGACGCGCCGCACCGGTGCGGTCACGATCAAGCTCGAGCGCTTCGAGGGGCCGCTCGACCTGTTGCTGCACCTGATCAAGCGGGATGAGATCGACATCTACGACATCCCGATCGCGCACATCACGCAGCAGTACTTGAACTACCTCGAGCTGATGCGGCAGCTCGATCTCGAAGTGGCGGGAGACTTCCTCGTGATGGCGGCGACGCTGATGCGGATCAAGGCGAAGATGCTGCTCCCGCTCCCGGCCGTTGGCGAGGAGGAGCTGGCCGGCGACCCACGCGAGGAGCTGGTGCAGCGGCTGGTCGAGTATCGCCAGTTCAAGGAGGCCGCCTCCACGCTCAAGAGCCGCGAGGACGAGCGACGGCTTGTATTCGAGCGCGGCATGCTTCCGGGAGAGGACGACGTCGGCCCGCTGCCGCTCGCCCGAGTGTCGTTGTTCGACTTGCTCGACGCGCTCAATCAGGTCCTGTCGCGCGCGCCGGAGCCGGCGACCTACGAGGTCGAGGCCGAGACCTTCTCGGTCGAGGACAAAATGGAGCTGCTCGGGGTGACCCTCCGCCGCCGCGGCCGCCTGTCGTTCGAGGAGTTGCTCGCGGGGTGCCGCTCGCGCTCCGAAATGATCGTCACCTTCATCGCCCTGTTGGAGCTGATCAAGCTCGGGTCGGCGCTCGTCGTCCAGCACGAGACGTTCGGCGACATCACGATCGTCGTGGGCGAGCCAGGAGAATTCGACCGTGCCTCCGTCGAGTCTGCTTCCCCCGCTTGAGGCCCTGCTGTTCTCGTCCGATCAGCCGCTCACGCTGGCGCTGCTGAGCGAGTCGCTACAGGCGGCGCCCGACGTCGTTCAGGCCGCACTGATCGAGCTGGCGGAGGCGTACGTCGCCCGCGGCGCGGGAGTCGAGCTGCGCGAGATCGCCGGCGGCTGGATGCTGGTCACGACGCCCGCGCAGGCCGAGTGGGTCGGCCGCATGCTTCGCGGCAAGCGCAAGATGAGGCTGTCGCGTCCGGCGCTCGAGACGATGGCGATCGTGGCCTACAAGCAGCCGGTCACGAAGACCGAGATCGAGGCGATCCGCGGCGTCGATTCGACCGCGGTGCTGGCGACGCTGCTGGAGCGCAACCTCGTCACCATACGCGGCCGCTCGAAGGTGGTGGGCCGGCCTCTGCTGTACGGGACGACCCCCGAGTTCCTGGATTACTTCGGTCTCAAGGACCTCAGCGAGCTGCCGCGACCCGAGGAGCTGCGTGCGTTGATTGCGGCGCGCGAGCCCGAGCAGCTCGACATGATGGAAGTCGAAGTCGTCTCGCGGGTGGCGACGGATCTCGCGTTGGCCGAGGCGGCGAAGCACGACGAGCCGGCGGTCGCCCCGGACGAGCCGGCCCACGCGAGCGGCTCCGAACCCCGCACCCGTTGAGCATCCGCCTCAACAAGCTGCTCGCGCGCCGGGGGGTCGGCGCGCGGCGCAAGTGCGACCTGCTCATCCAACAGGGCCGCGTGCGGGTGAACGGCGAGATCGTGCGCGAGCCCGGCACCTTGGTCGAGCCCGAGCGCGACCGGATCGAAGTCGCCGGGCGCCCGCTGCCGGCTCCCGCCGAGCACCGTTACTACGCCCTCAACAAGCCGGTCGGCGTGATCAGCACGCTGTCGGACCCCGAGGGCCGTCGCACCCTGCGCGACCTCATGCCTCCCGGATCGCGGCTGTTCGCCGTCGGGCGCCTGGATGCCGATACCAGCGGGCTGCTCGTGCTCACGAACGACGGCGAGCTGGCTCACCGGCTCATGCATCCTCGATACGGAGTCGAAAAGAGCTACCGGGTCTGGCTCGACCGACCGCCCTCGGCGTCACAGCTCGCTCGGCTTCGCGACGGCGTCGAGTTCGAGCCCGGCATCGTCAGCGAGCCGGCGCGCGTGCGCGCCCTGCCCGCGGACCACGGGCGCGGGCTGATCGAGATCGCGATCCACGAGGGCCGCTACCGCCAGGTCCGTCGAATGTGCGAGGCGGTCGGCCTGCGGGTCACGGGACTCCACCGCTGGGCCTACGGGCCGCTGCGGCTCGGAATGATCGAGCGGGGCATGTGGCGCGAGCTGAGCCGTGAAGAAGTGGCTCGGCTGCGGGCCGCGTCGGCGCGGCCTCGGCCGCGCCGGC
>JACXTT010000748.1_pt1 | contig 55608 bp, 52 predicted proteins | sample 9270951 | NCBI WGS metagenome assembly JACXTT01 (sample SAMN15532306, study PRJNA645909) | rock metagenome | isolation source: weathered quartz diorite | place: Puerto Rico | collected 2017-06-21
TCACCGGCTGGAGCGCGGTCAACGCCAGGACTTTGTCCGCCACGGCGGCGGCCGCAACCGTGCCGGCGGAGACCTTCAGAAATTGTCGACGTGACAAAAACATTGTTGCTACCTCCTCAACGTTTATGAGCTTGAACGAGCAAGATTTCCTTAATGTACTTAATTCATGTTTACTGAATGGGACACACTCAGCACTGACAGGTATCCATAACCGTGACGCAAACCATTTCGTAGGTAACCTTCGCAATATTCGAACCATCTAGAAGGCTGCGTCATCCTTCGGAAATGCAATGGTAAGTCATTGAAATAACAACTGAGTTATGGTGTTCTATTTTTTAGACTTTGACCATCATTATGGAGCCAATGAGTAGATTACGTATCATCATTTGATTCTACGGCCCAATTTTATCGATTGTTTTATTCGAATAAAGCGCTTGATATTAATGAGTTGTAAATCAGTATGCTGATTGGAATTTTGTGCGTTACCTAATCGTAACTTTTTAGAAGATGTAAACTCTATTTTTCTTCTGATTGTGTTGGATTCCTTGCTTGACAGTGTATCGAGAGGTCAGTACACTTCGCTCCTTAAACCTCTCGAGCGGGAATAGCTCAGTGGTAGAGCATCGCCTTGCCAAGGCGAGGGTCGAGGGTTCAAATCCCTTTTCCCGCTCCAAAACAGTCCTATCATCTCCTTCGCGCTTGCGTTGGCTATATGGCGCGCCCGGTGATTCTGTACGTGGAGGAAGGTGAATGAGTAGCTGTCGCGTCTCAGGTCTTTACGGTTTCTGTAACACCGTTAAGTGGCGAAGATTGTCCTCTGCCAGCCGCAGTTCTTCTTTGGTGAGTGGTACCTGACCAAATCGTGCTCGACAGTAAAGTTCCGTAATGAATGCGACAGCGGAATTCGCATCGCTCCATTTCGCTTGAGCGATGCGGGCAAACTCGAGGGGTCCCGTGGTGGTTGGCTTCGAAATACCTTTCCCGGCGAGATGCTTGACCATTTGCCCATAGAGTTGCACGATGACTTGCTCGTCACGCGTTGTCTTTTTCCACGCCCTTTCACTCGCCCACGGCCGCTTCATACCCAACCAGAACAAGATCGCAAATCCAATCAGCATGAAGCCCAGAAATTTCCCCAGAGGCTGCATGGTTCCCTTAAAGGCGTATTCGGTAATCCCACTGGCCAGAGCCATGAATGGACTGAAGAGCGCCGTCATGGAATCGAACGCCTTATTTCGAACCGATGTACCCCCCGCTTTCAATTCTCGAATAACAGCAAGCTGATCCGCTGCGCTGTACTGCACAAAAAACCGGCTCCACTGGAGCCTGATGCTATCCATTATTCGTCCCAACGCTTGCCATGCGGGGTACTCGCTGCCGATACTTTCGATTGAGGATGGCGTCGGATCCATCATGATCCACCCGGAATGGGGCAGGTACACCTCGACCCAGGCATGGGCATCCTGCTGTCTTACCAAATAATAGTTTCCGTACTCGTTCCATTCCGTGGCGAGAAACCCTGTCACGAGGCGCGCGGGAATCCCAATGCTCCTGAGCAGGATCACCATGGCAGTCGCATAGTGTTCGCAATACCCGGTCTTGCGGGAGAAGAGAAACTCTTCAAGTGGCTGGTCCTGCTCGGCAAGGGGTGCGTCAAGACTGTAGCGATAGTTGTGCGTCAGGTATGTTTGAATCGCGGTAGCTTTCTCATAGATGCTGCGTTGTGTTTGCGCGATGTCTCGTGCCAGTGCACCGATCCGCTCGGAATGGGTGGGGAGTTGCAAGAAATGTCGGGTAAATGATTCGGGGTAGAGGCCGGGGCCGGAATCGAGATCGACCGGTAACACAGGATTGGATCGAGAAAGGACTGTGTATTCGATCCGCGAAGAACTAGGGAACGGCAGATAGACTGCACTGATTAGATCGGACTGGACAGCCGGGAATTTTCCGCTGACGCTTTCAATGAACGGCGCCCCGAAAAGGACCGGGGTATCCAGCGGTTCGAGAAGGATCTTCTGGCGAATGGCTTCGCCAAAGCGGGACGGCTCAGAAGATCGGCTGCCTCGAACAACGAACGTTCCTGCAGCCTGTTCGTTTAGATTTCGCCGATAATTCAGCTTGTTCGTCCATGTTTGGCCATCGTATCTATCAAATGCGACCCCTCGAATGTACAGCCTGCCCGTTTCGTGCGAAGAGCGATCGAGCAATTCGACCCGCATGACAATGCTGGGGTCTCGTTTGATCGGTCCTATTGCTCCTAAGTCCACCCGGTCGGAAAAGCCCGACGTGCGAATGTTCTCGCCGAAGCCTTTCTGATAAAACCCCGCGCTGACTCGCGGGATCGTGAAGAAAATCACCAAGGTCATCCCAAAGGTGGCCAGCGCCAGTCCGTTCGCAAACCAGAAAAGCTGGGGGGTAACCTGGCAGAGCGCCTCCTGCCGTTCCTGCCGAGTTTTGATCGACATCGCGAGGCTCGTCATGTCATTGGATTGTTTGGTCAGCTGGAACAGAAGGAGCGTCCAAACTCCGGCAAAAAGATAGAGCAAGAAAATCGTCAGATACCAGAGATCCGTCGTGAGAGACCCAGAGGCGAGGATCGCGACAAGACTGATGGCATAAAGATGCAGATAGTCACGACGAAGCTTGAGGTTGAACAGCTTGATGACCATGAGGATCATGAGGAAGTGAATTCCGGCTGGGAGGAGTTCACCTGAGATCCACAACATGTCCACCCAAAATCCAAGAAAACCGGCGATCACAAGCAGATTCCACCCGACTGTCGAGAAGGGGGCCTGTGCTGCGAGCTGCTCAGCGAACGCGATCCCTACGTTCTTCAAGAGGACCACGATCAGCGCCGCTCCGGCCAACGCTGCCAGCCATGCGGGCAGACCGGCTCCGAGGGTTAATCCTATGAAGGACGCCGATGCCAGCAGAATCGATGTGAGCCGAAGGGCCTGATCAAAGGACATACGAAGTTCCAACAACCGTCCTTCCGTCAATCCGTAGGGTAAGGTCCCCTGGCTTGATATCTTCTGGTCCGCGCCACGACTGCACCACGATCAGTGTCCCTCCTTCGACTTCCGGAGAGCCGGCAATCGGTTCTTCTGGTGGTAACCCGAACTCTGTGGTTGGAGACCTTCGTTCACAGAGGGCGAGCATACGCAAGAGTTCGAAGAGATGGGCTTCCCCTTGGCCAAATGACGACCGCGATACCCCTATAAGCAATTGAAACAGATAGCCTCGATCTGCCATGTACTGAACAATGGAGGCGGTCAAGGAAACCGCGCGCTCGAACAAGGCATCATGGCTGATTGGGGCGATAGTCGGGAGATACACGACGGCTCGGCGTTGGTCTTCGGCCTCAGTTTCTCGAACCATCAACTGCGAGGTGCGTGCCGTCGTTGGCCAATGAATATTTCGCGAGTCATCCCCGGCATGATACAGCCGTAGATTGTGCAAATCATTGCCGTAGCCTCGGCGATGGACGCTCTGTTCTTGCCCCGAGGACTGGAGACCTCGTAACAAATTTTCGTCAAGCGGTTTGAGCTCCGGACAGGCGACGACGGTCCCTTCGATCGGATAGAAGGCTTTTTTCAGGAAGAGCCCGAATGGAAACTCCGTAGCGATGCGGACGCCCTCCAGTCGAAGCCTGCCGCGGCGTGTGGCGATCAAGGGATACGACAACAGCCCGCTACTGCCCGGAGGGAGTTGACGAACCTCGACACCGCGATCCAGATCACGACCATCGCTGACATCAAACACTTTCAAGGAAAAGCTGGAGAGCCTCGAGTCTCGGTTTTTCACCACCAGAGTGGCAGTCACCGGCTCATTCACAAAAAGGAGATCGGGAAGATGACGGTGGAATTCCAGCCGTCGCAGACAGTACTCCGCCACGCTTCCCGAGACCAAAATGAGGCTCAACATCATGGCAAGCAGAAGATAGAAAAGGTTGTTCCCGGTATTGATGGCGGCGGCGCCGATGGCGAGGGTGAAGATCAAGAATTGGATGCCCACCGAGGTGACCCGCGTTGAGCGGTGGCGAAACATTCGCCGAACGAAGGATGGAGATTGAAGCGGCATGTACCATCAGCTCCACGCCGACCGGCAGACTTCCGGATAGACCTAGACCGGGACAGGAATCGACTCGACTAAATCCTGGATGATTCGCTCGGCCTGCTCAAAACTTCGCTGGCGCAGACCCTGCGTGCACGCGACCATGATGCGGTGAGAAAGCACGACGGGAGCAAGTTCCTTGATATCATCCGGCAAGCAATAGGTCCGACCGCGAACAAGCGACAAGGCCTTGGCAGCCCGACTCAGCGCCAGGGCTCCTCGTGTACTCACCCCCAAGGACAACAACTCCGACTGCCTGGTACTTTGGACAATAGTCAGGAGATAGTCCGTGATGCTCTCTTCCATGAGAACCTGATCAACTTGGTCCTGGAGCAGAAGAACATCCTGTGCCGTGAGCAGTGGTTGAAGCTCTTCGGCCGGGTGAAGGGATTGGGGTCGATCAAGGACCTTCTTTTCTTCGTCGTGCGATGGATAGCCGATGCGGAGCCGCATCAAGAATCGGTCGAGCTGCGACTCGGGAAGCGGAAATGTCCCATGGTATTCAGCGGGATTCTGCGTTGCGATAACCATGAACGGTTGGCGTAGGGGATAGGTTTTGTTGTCGAACGAAATCTGCGCCTCGCTCATCGCTTCCAAGAGACTACTCTGCGTTTTCGGCGTCGTTCGATTAATTTCATCCGCCAGCACGACATTGGCGAAAATCGGACCGGGGATGAACTCAAAGGCTTGCTTCTGGCGGTTGAAAATGGAGACACCCACGATATCGGACGGGAGCAGATCGCTCGTGAACTGAATGCGTTTGAAGGAGCAATCGAGCGACCGCGCGAGGCTATGAGCGAGCGTTGTTTTTCCAACCCCCGGGACATCCTCGATGAGGAGATGCCCCCGCGCCAGGAGGGCAACGATGCTCATCTCGATGACGTGCGGTTTGCCTTTGATAACTCGGGCAATATTCTCCTGGATGGCCCGAATGGTCTGTGTCGAATTCATCTTGGATCTAACGTGCTGGATGTGGCTGTGGAATTGCTCGGTGATCGGACACGATCGAAGTCTAACAAAGGGTCTAAAAACGGTCAATTATTCATGTGTTTTTGCGCCTCTACGATCTGGTGTCCAGCCGAGTTGCTTCGACCAGACTCTATGCCGGGACAAGTGTGACCAGCCATGGGGGAACTTCTTCGATCATGGAGGAAAACTTCCTGGCGGTACTGCTTGCGGGAGTGCCCGGCAAGGTCGCTCCTCGGCTGATACGGACATACCGAAAAGCACTGTCCAAGCCATCCTGTGCGAGAGACGGACTTGATGGTTGGCCTTGATGGCGAAGGACCGCCAAGTCAGCTAGATCGATCGACTCGCCGACCGGCAGGCCGGCCAACGCATCATATATTTTGCCGAAGACCTTCGGCAGGTTGACGGCGGTAAACGGTTCATCTGCCGGGCGATAGCGCGGATCCTCTAGCAGCTGCGCGAGGAGTTCCCAGAATACTTGAGCGTCTACTGAGCCCAGCACGCAAACGGATCCACGATGGGCGAGTAGGTTCAAGAGAGCACGTGGCCCCACAATCTCAAACTTCCAAGGAGGAAAAAGCAGGGCGCGATCACCATGTTGAACTTCCAGGGCAGGCTCCCTTCCAAAGCGCGTCTGGCGAAATGCGCCTTTGGTCCGCTCCAATTCCTGGGTGATGAGGGCGTGAGAGAGCCTCGTCGGTTCATACGCAAAGGTGGGTGTAGCCGGCGCCCAACAGGTGGCGAGGGTATATCGAGGGGACAGCAATTCCTGTTCATCCAGATCCCCAAGGTCGAACATATTTTGATTGCTATAGAAGGAGAACGAAAGCCCCTGTTTTTGCTGTAACCGCTGGATCTTCTCCGGTTTCGCATGGAGCGGCCCACCCAGCCGCGAATGGGGGTCAAGTCGATCCAAACAATGGAGAATAAACTGTCGGTTCTGCTGCCTGAGCTCAGACCCATACAGATCGACGACTTCCTCGGCAAAAGAGAGATCACCGGCCCCGATGTCCAACAGAGAAGCCACATCTGCGCGACGAAGGAGGTCGAATGGGTTCCTCATATCGCGGATGACTGCTTCGATCTCCACACTTGACATGCGGGTCTGAGGCCATTTCGAGCCTGGTGCGGGAACTAATTCAAAAAAGATACTGAGTGCCCGTAGCGCTTTGGCCGGGGGCAAGCCGGTCACGGACTTCAGACACGCTCCGTCGAGATCCTGAACGGATCGTGCTGCTTGCGGTTCTACAAGACGCAACAGGGATTCCTTCACTGAGGCCGGAAGGTCTGTTCCCCGAATGGTATGGCGAAGCCGCGCGATGGTGGAGGGAAACGCGGTTCCTTCGATCAACCTTTTCGATGCTTCCCATTGACCGCGAAAACGGTGCGCACGATGGCTCACGACGCGGCGGAATTCAGCGAGCGGGTCGGGGTTCATCGGAACGTGTCGGCTTTGTGTGTGAGGGTGTCAATGAGACTTCGTCGGAAGCATAGTGGTCTTCCAACTCCAGCGTCAAGTCTGCTTGTCCACGCTCAATCGGTATGGTAGGAGTGATTCGATGGGGACACGATTCGTATTCGTCGACACTCCCAGATGGAAGTTTGTCGTCACGTTGGGCCTACTGGCCTGCCTTCTGGTATCCACGATCGGCTGTGCGGTTGAACGCCATCATGGTCTAGGCTCCAGTAGCGATGGCGAATGGCAACCCTGGCAGATCCTCGAAACTCAGAGCGGTCGCACCCTTACTTTTTCGGACTGGATCAAGGACTTGGAACGTCACGACATTGTGTATCTCGGGGAGGAACATCACAATCCGTTCCATATCCAAGCCGCACTGAAAGTGCTGGAGCAATTAGTGGCTGATGGCATCGAACCGACCATCGGGATGGAGATGTTCGGCTGGGACGGCCAACAAGCACTGAACGGCTTTGTCTCAACAACTCAGCCCGTTACGAACGAGTTTTTGGAACAGGTACGCTGGAAACAGAATTGGGGGGGGGCGTTTGAGGACTATGCGCCATTGGTGACGTTTGCTCGCGACCGGCATTTATCAGTCCGGGCAATGAACCCACCTAAACCGTTGGTTCGTCGTGTCGTCAAACTAGGGCTTGACCAGGCCAAACAAGAGCCGGAATGGGCCGGATGGGAAATACTTCAAGAAGAGATTGTCGACGACCCCGTTTATCGAGACAGGATTGTCGACCAGCTGCGGCGGTGCCATGGAGGAACCGAGGAGCACTACCGAACGATGTATGAAGCCTCGATGGTTCGTGACGAGGGCATGGCCAAGACGCTGGTTATGAGAGAGAAAGAACTCCGACGTGATGGGGATGGCGCCCGTCGCATGATCGTGAGTTATACCGGTGGCGGTCATGTCCAATACAACCTCCCTGTACCGAAGCGGGTCGCCAGACGACTCGGAGGTGCTGTCAAGCAGACAACCGTTTATATGGTTTCGTTTGATGCAAGCCGGACAGATGAAGTGCGTGCCCTGATGCGGGATCCCATTGCGGACTATATTTGGCTGACGCCGATGGGCAAGCGGCAGCCCTCCCAACCCTGCCGGTAGACCCGTCTCACAGAGCGTCCCACTGCACCATAGTTCGAGAACAACCCAAAAGTGGTCAGTGCTTGACAGGATTTCGATCGCTCGTCACACTGAGACGATCATTCTCATCATTCAGCGTCTGAGAGTCTCGGGCGTCGAACATGCGAAACAAGATTCCATGCAGTGCGGAGCGGCTCGGGTTGCTGGATCCTCAGATGATCAAGGCCGTGTCTGAAGCTTCCGCCTATCAAATCGGTCATCAATATCTGACGGAGAATCGCGTCCGTATCGTGGAAGCCGACGACTCTCAGATCACTTCGGCCGTCATCGGAAATTCTGGTCTGTACGAGCAAACCATCCGGCTGAAAGACGGCCATCTCATTTCAAAGTGCTCCTGCACCGCTGCAGAAGAGCCCATGTGCCGCCATTGCATCGCGGTCCTGCTGGAATACCATCGATGGGCTCAACCTCGACAATCGCGCAAACCAAGCCTCCCGAAGGAATTGAAGCCATTGCCACAGGTCGATCCTCCGACTAATGGGAAGACGCGCACCATACCAACGCCTGCTGTCGACGTAAAACTGAACGAAATCATGCAACTGATGGAATGGCTGCAGTCGGCGACGAACGCGATCGAGAAACAAGATCGGCTTCCCGAGCCTCCCAAACTCGGCCCCGGAGAGATCTCGACATGGATTCGAGCCATCAGGCATCTTGAGGAGCACCGCCGCGAAAGTGAGGAGGCCTTTGGTCAGCTGGAGGCCGACATGCACAGTCATGACGCGCACATGGGGCATCTGACTCAACAACTCCAGGCGGCGAAGGCGGAAATGGAAACCGCGCAGTCGACAGCACGGGACCTTCAACGCCAAATCGCAATGTATAAAGAGACGTTCACCCGAGTGGGTGAGTTGACTGCCGAGGTCGTCCGCTATGATGAACAGATGCAGGCAGCTGCTCGCGACATGCTTCAGAAGGGTTCTCAGTTCGATAAGCTCGCTGGTTCCTTCAAGGAAGTGGCGGAAGCACTCAAAGCAGCAGTCAAGCTTCCCCCTCTGCAATAGCTCTGTTCCCCCACCGTTTGCAGACCTCTCTCCCGGTTCTGATGCCTCTTGCGCCTTCCAATTGAGGTCCAGTAGAATACGGCCTTCTTTTGCGTGATCAGATTTGGAGGAGACAGAGATGAAACAGCTACTTTCAGGAACCGGTCTGCTAACAGGGACGCTCTTGATCCAAGCTTTGCCGGCGCTGGCCAATGCCCCAGAGGGAGCCCCGGACTATAGCGGAATCACTGGCCTATACTATTTTTTGATCGGAGTGATTCTCGTCTACGGCGTCTATGACACGTTTTTCAAGAAGTCGTAACGAGTCACGCCCTCCTGTCCAACCGTAGGCCGTCTTGTTTCACTTCTCGCGAGTGCCGATTGGGAAATCTCACAGCCAACTCTGCCTCGGGACGCGTTAAGATTTCTGCCTTCGCTCATTCAGCACGGGCTTCAGTATTTTAACCACTTGCTCAACGATAATCTCATAACCCTCCTTCGTCGGATGGATGCCATCGGCTTGGTTCAGTGACGACGAACCGCCCACCCCCTCGAGGAAAAATGGAATCAACGGAAGATGATATTCTCTGGCAATCGCCGGATAGACGGCTTCGAAACTCGTCGTGTAGTCCTTTCCATAATTTGGCGGCAGTTTCATGCCGGCCAAGACAACAGTGGCGCCGGCCTCCAACAATCGTTGAACAATCTGGCGGAGATTGTTTTTGGTTTGATCGACGCTGAGCCCTCGGAGTCCATCGTTCGCCCCTAATTCGACAATCACCAGTTCAGGCTTGTTGTTAAGTATCCACGGCACGCGACGCAATCCTCCGGCCGTGGTGTCACCGCTCACACCGGCATTGATCACCCGATACTGATAGTTCAGATGATCCAACCGCCGTTGCAGTTGGGCGGGATAGGCCTCATCGCCTTGTACCCCGAGTCCAGCCGTGAGACTATCTCCAAAGGCCACGATGCGGGGCCTGGTGTCCAAGGCTGAGGAAGCAGCTCCTTCGGTCACGAAGAGCCCAAGAAGAATGATGGACAGCGGCACGAGTATATGGAGAGATCGCTTTGCCCGTAACATGATGCCACGCAACAGTCGCTCACTTTCTCCGTACAGTATAATATCATTCTCTGTCGTCTCACTTTGAAGGCAAAAAAGGAATCGCAATGATCAACGTGAAACATGTTTCGATGGTCTTAACGGCGGCGGGGCGTTCTGTCTCGATCCTCGACCGCATCTCTTTTGAAATTCCGGCCAAACAGACTGTGGCAATCGTGGGCCCATCGGGGAGTGGAAAGTCGACATTACTTGGTTTGATGGCCGGCCTAGATCGGCCGACGACGGGTTCCATCCAACTGGATGGAACGGATATTGCCGGCATGGCCGAGAGCCAAATGGCCAAATTCAGACGCGAAAAGGTGGGCTATATCTTCCAATCGTTTCATCTCATCCCCACTCTCACAGCAATCGAGAATGTGGCGGTTCCGCTAGAGCTCAGTGGAATGGGGCGAGCCGATGATCGAGCGGCAGAACTGCTCACCGCGGTCGGCTTGTCCGACCGTATGGGTCACTATCCAGTCCAACTGTCGGGAGGAGAACAGCAACGGGTGGCAGTAGCCCGTGCCTTTGCTTGCCGCCCACCTATTCTGCTGGCCGATGAGCCGACGGGTAACCTCGACAGCTCAACCGGCGCGCATGTCATCGAGTTGCTGCTCTCACTCCACCGCGACCACGGCACCACCCTTGTGCTCGTGACGCATGATGCCAGGCTGGCTTCTTCGATGCGGCGAGTGCTTTCGCTCCGCGATGGGCGTTTGGAATCAGATACCATGCCTTCCTATTCCGGATTTGTTGACGACCTGTCGACGAGGGTACCTGGCTCGGACCGGGTGTTCGCAGTTGAGCGTTCATCTTCCGATTCCGTCTCCGAATCGAACGCATGACATCCTTCATGTTCAAGATGGCATGGCGTGAGACACGCGCGGCATGGCGACATTTTCTGTATTTCTTGGTCTGTATCGCCATTGGCGTGGGCGCATTGACGGGCGTCTCCCTCTTCGGAATGCAAGTTGAGCACACCGTGACTAAAGAAGCGCGGGGCTTGCTTGGCGGCGATCTGGAAATCCGGTTATCGCGGCAGATCACTCCGAATGGCCAGGCGATCTTAGACTCGTTGGGCGATCGTGGAGTCTCGCGCACGCATGTCAGCGAACTGGTCGCGATGGCGGCGCTGGCAGAACCCTCCACGGCCGGCCAACCGACACAGATCGTTGAGCTCAAAGCCGTCGAACCGGAGTACCCGCTGTATGGCACGCTACGGTTGGAACCCAACGGCAACTTAGCCGAACTCCTTCGCCAGCAAACTCGCGGCTGCCCCGGGCGCACCTGCTTCGGAGTGGTGGTGCAGGAGTCGCTTCTGATCAGGATGGGATTGGCCGTCGGCGACCGGCTCAAGATCGGCCAAGGTCAGTTCGTCATCACTGGTGTGGTCAGGACAGAACCCGATCGCATGGCCACCGCCTTCAACCTTGGTCCCCGCGTCCTCATGTCACGAGAAGGGCTTGATGCGGCTGAGCTCATCAAAGTGGGCAGCAGGATCCGTGAGCGCTATCTCTTGAAAATCCCGGCCCACATGGCGCCTGAGCCTCTGCTCTATCAATTGAGACAACGCCTGGCGCCTGAATCTGCCCGCGTGTCAACATACCAAGACGCACAACCGCAACTGAAGCAGTCGTTGGAACAGCTGACTCGGTATTTGGGCTTGATCGGATTGACGGCCCTGTTTGTGGGAGGTCTGGGAGTCGCAACCTCGGTTCATGCCTTTGTGCGGGAAAAGTTGAATACGATTGCTGTTCTGAAGACAGTAGGCGCGGATTCTCTGACAATCATCCGGACCTATGGGCTGCAGGCGATGATCCTTGGGCTGGTCGGAAGCCTCGTGGGCCTCATCATCGGCGTCCTCCTCCACCAGGGGCTTCCTTGGGTCATCGCGGCTCTGACGGCGTCGGACCTCCTCGACCAGCTGGGATTCGTGAAAGGCGTGATGAACATTGCCCTCGCTCCTCTTGCGAAGGGGCTGGCCTTAGGCATGCTGTCCACGCTGCTCTTTACCCTGTGGCCGCTGCTGACGATCCGTGAAGTCAAACCGGCTCGGATCTTTCGCCGTGATGTCGCTCCGCTTACCCCGGCTCGAAGCCGGGGAAGGGGCCGGTGGTGGATGACTTGGCGGGAGCTTGACCACGTCAAGGCGATCGTATCGGCCGGGATCGGCCTGGGACTGGCGCTCTTATCGGTATGGCAAGCGGAGTCCTGGAAAGTCGGTCTGCTGTTCATTCTGGCGTTTGGAGCGGCAGTTCTACTGTTGGGGGCGTCAGCCCGCGCTGTTCTAGCGGCGGTCAAGAAATGGCCTCACCCCGAGCGTCTCGTCCTTCGCCAAGCATTGGGGAATGTGGTGCGCCCGGGAAGCCAAGCGGTGGGCATCACGATCGCGATTGGGATCGGAGTGATGGTCGTGACGACCGTGTCGCTGGTCGAACGGTCACTCCTCGTACAGGTCGGTGAGAATCGGCCGACCGATTCCCCGACGTTTTTCTTCATTGATATTCAGCCGGATCAGACCGAGGAGTTTCTTCGCCTCTTACATCAGCGAGTCGGCGACTCGACCCCTCGGTTGACACCGTTGGTGCGCTCGCGGCTCGCGACTCTCAAGGGGGAACCGGTTACACTCGAGGCCACCTCGGAGGAAGACGCGCAACGTGAGAAGGTCGCCGAGAAGGAAGAGCGGCGCAAAAAGTGGTATCTGACACGAGAGTATGTCCTCACGTTCCTCAGGGATCTCCCCAAAGACAACAAGGTGGTTCAGGGCGAGTGGTGGACACCGGGACAAGTCTTCACCAAGCCTCTGATCTCGATCGAAGAAGAGGCTGCAAAGCACCTCGGTCTGACGGTCGGAGATGCGATGGAGTTCGACATACAAGGCGCATCCATCACTGGAGAGATCAGCAGTATTCGCCGGGTGGAATGGGGGAACTTCTCCACCAACTTCTACATGATCCTTTCCCCGGGTGCCCTCGACGGAGCTCCCCACACCTACGTGGCGACCGTTCGAGTCGCTCCATCTGAGGAAGTACCGCTCCAGCAAGCAGTGGTGGCAACATTCCCGAATGTGACGGCCATTAACATCGGGGACGTCCTCGACAGCTTTGCGAGGGTGCTCGATCGACTGTCTCTCGCCATCCGTGCCGTGGCGCTGTTCTGTGTCCTGTCAGGAGGTTTGGTGATGGCGGCGGCCCTGGCAGCGACGCGCTATCGCCGGCTGTACGAATCAGTGATTCTCAAAGCCCTTGGAGCGACACGCAGCGTGATCGCCAGTTCGTTTGCGGTCGAGTACGCCTTGCTTGGAGCCTTGGGCGGGCTCCTTGGCAGCGCGCTGGCCAGCGCATTGTCCTGGGCCGTCTTGGAGACGGTGTTTGAATTATCGTGGAGTCTTCACCCAGCTGTGCTGGCTATTGGTGTGATCGCGACGATCACCCTGACCGTGCTGGTCGGCTTTCTCAGTACCTACCGAATTCTCGGCCAGCCGCCATTGGCGGTGCTGCGACATGAGTAATGGAGATGGTATGGAGTTCCTAGTTCGTATTGCCTATGATTATCTCCCGTGATAGGCCTTATCCAGTGTTTACAGCCACCCTCGATGCGTCCGGTAGATATTGCGATGCGTCGCTGGCCGCTCATGACCTTAGTGGGGGTATGTCTCAGTCTTGCAGGGTGCTTTGACAGGATTGTGGAACCGGCGGACGTATTCGGCAACATCAAACAAGGAGAGACCTACGACCCGGCTTCGGTAATGATTGATGACTGGTATGCGGTCGAAGCGATTGACGCCCAGACCTTTGCCATCAACGAGCCAAAATCTTCCCAGTACAACACGTCCTATCTCATCGTCGGTGATACCCGGGCTATCATGTTCGATGCTGGCAGCGGCGAACGGCCCGCCGGTTCCCGCTCCATGCGGGAGGTGGCGGAGCAGTACGTGCAAAAGCAACCGCTCACGCTGATCCTGTCACATTTTCATTATGACCATATTTATGACGCGGCTACCTTTGCTGACATTATGCTCATTGATCGCCCGGAAATTCGTGCCAACACCAGCGGCGATACCTATTCGATCAGCCCATGGGAATCAGTCGGTGGAGAGAGTCGGAGGCTTAAGCTAGCGGGGGTCATTGCCGATGGCGGCGTGATCGATCTGGGAATGCGCACACTCACTGTACTCAACTTGCCTGGGCATACCGCGGAATCGGTGGTTCTCCGTGACGAATCCCGCAATCAGGTTTTCACGGGTGATTTCATCTATCAGCATCTCGGCGGAATCATCGCCTTTGCGCCAGGGGCCGATCTTTCGGCGTACAAGGCAAACACTGTTCGGTTATTGCAACTCACCGATGCCGACACGTTGTTTTTCGGCGCGCATGGCATTCCGCGGTTCCGTAGAGGCTGGCTCACACTGCTGGACAGCGAACTGGGCAAGATCGTCACGGGTGAAGCGGAATATCGATATGCAAGCCATTATCTTGTCCCCGGCATTCCCTGGCGGGTCCAACAGAATGGCGACCTCTACATCTACACCACGCCCCTGGTTGATCCGCCGCTTTTCTGGTCCAAGTCGGCACTGCTGCTCCTGGCAACTATGAACATGCTGTCACTGTATCTACTCCATCGGATGATCCGGCCTTTGATGTGTGCTCGAGGGAAGCACGCGAGAAAAGTGTGAACCTGACCAGAACTGCTTGGCAAGGCAGTTGTGGCAGCGGCGTTGGCAAGCGCCGACTAGGCTGATGGTAAAGTTTCAGGCAACCACACATCGACGATGTGTCGAATGCGCCGCTCATCGTCTCGATGGAGTCGGGTAAAGCGCAAGCCGATCGCGCCATCGATTGAGGATCGTACAATGGCCTCATCGATCGTGACCGGGAACGAATTGTCGGAGTACTGGAACTCCAGTTCGAGTCGCGAACCGATTGTCACCGGAGCGGCGCAACGAATTCGGCATCCGCGAATCGAGAGGTTGTCGATGGTTCCTTCCGCTGCTGTTACAGAGGAAACGGAAGATTGGCGAGGCCTAAACCAGACCGGAAAGGATACGCCGATACGCTCAAAGCTTCGACGCGGATTGGACGTCCGACAGCCGAGAAATATTCGAAATCGCCTGCCGCAGAGCTGACAGCGAAAAGGATAAATCGTGAAACCACTCAGGACGGCATCGGGCAGCGTGGTTCTCGCTGCGAGACGTATTTTCCTCGCCCGGCACGTCGGACATCGCAGATCGGGCATGTTTTACCCCAAAACGATTTCCGGTGATTGTAGCGATGTTCACGGCTCGCCGACAACGGGGGAAAATGCGTATGGGTGGAGACCGTTACCACCCAACCGCTTTCAGGATGTCCCCCCAATTCTGAATAACACATGTGGGTATGAATCTGGGTCTCACCCATGACTCCGCTCGTCGCAAGGTTGAAGGACGTGGCTGATCGTCGCGGACGAATGACCACTGGAGGGTGGTGACCGGTCCGGTGAGCATGGCTTTCATCGGGCGTCGCTTGAGATTCCAATACCCTTCGCCTTGACTGAGTAGCATTTCCATGGCTAATCTGCGCCACTTTTCGCTTCTGTTGGCACATCAATAGAGAAGGGGCGGGGTGGTCTCTGGGTTACTTGTGTCACCTTCTTTGTATGGTCCATGAATGTTAATGAAATCGCGTTTATTCAGTCATTCGATATGATGAACATGTTCATATGGGCGATCGTCCTTCTCCTGGGCTTTCTGCTGATTGGATTAGTGCTGTACCTGCTCTTTCCCCGCAAATATCAGTCTGCCGATTCTGTCGCCAATTCCTATGATGACTGGACGAATGACGGTATTCTCGAGTTCTACTGGGGCGAACATGTACATCTGGGACATTATGGCTCTCCCCCGCGCAAAAAGGATTTTCTCAAAGCCAAGTCAGACTTTGTGCATGAAATGGTGCATTGGGGTGGGTTAGACAAGCTTCCTTGCGGTACGACAGTGTTAGATGTGGGTTGTGGCATTGGCGGCAGCAGTCGCATTCTGGCGCGGGATTATGGTTTTGCGGTTACAGGAATCACCATCAGCCCTCAGCAAGTCAGACGTGCTCAAGAACTGACTTCCCCGGAGGTGAATGCGCACTTTCAGGTCGATGATGCGCTGGCACTTTCGTTCCCCGATGCCAGTTTTGATGTGGTCTGGTCGGTCGAGGCAGGACCGCACATGCCGGATAAGGCACAATTTGCTCGAGAGCTCTTGCGCGTGCTGAAACCGGGGGGAATTCTGCTGGTTGCCGATTGGAATCAGCGAGACGATCGCCAGGTTCCACTCAATTTTTGGGAAAAGCCAGTGATGCGGCAACTGCTGGATCAGTGGTCTCACCCAGCGTTTGCCAGCATTGAAGGGTTTTCCGAATTACTGGAGGCAACCGGACTGGTGGCGGGTAAAGTCACCACCGCGGATTGGACTGCCGAAACCTTACCCTCATGGCTCGATTCCATCTGGCAGGGAATTGTCCGTCCAGCAGGAATTGTTCGGTTTGGCGTGATCGGGTTGTTTAAGGCATTGCGAGAAGTGCCCACGTTCCTATTAATGCGTCTGGCATTTGGGGCAGGGCTGTGTCGCTTTGGTATGTTTCGGGCCGTGCATGCCGATGTTCCTACGAGTGAGATGTTGTCCGCGCAGACGGGTGACAGGCTTGTGCGATCGTGAGTGCCATTGATTCTCTAGCTCCCCACCGTGCCGACCATGAATTGTCAGGGAGTGGTATGGGCCGGTGATGATCGCAGGCACGCACTTCACGTCTCTAGCGAACCGAGGAGGACAGCTTTAAGCCTGCTTCCTTCTCGTTCCCGGAAGGCCACGGCAATACGGAGTTGTTCCAAATACTGATCCAGTGTTTTCCCACCTAGGTCGATCTTGCGCGATGTAAAGAACATGCGCACGTCCTGTTCGAGCTCCGGAGTGGCGAGACCGACGATGCCCCCGCACATACGCCTGAGGCCTTGTTTCGGGAACAGGCGATCCATGTGATCCCAGTTGGCTTTCACAAAATCCCAGGCGACTTCACGGCCATACACGCTCATCATCAGAGCGCCGACGACGAAAGGGGCATCTTGTGTACGGATTTCGCCGTTGATCGTACGGGCCAACGTACGCGCAAGTAATTCCTTGTGTCGAAACGAGGCCAACGAAAAAAGATACCGTCGCTCTTCTTGCGGAGTCGTCGCCGTTCGATAGAGTTCTACGAATTCATCGTACCGTGCTTCGTCTCCTGTATGAGCCAGAATGGCGACAAGCGCAGGCACAACATTCGAGTCGACGGTGGCCGGATCTTTGCGGTACCGCTGATACCGTTCCGTCGCCTGGCCCTGTGTAGCGGAATCATTACCCAACTTGCCCAGCGTGCCGAGCAGATCCCCTCGCAATTGCCGGAGGAGATCCGATTCTTTCGGCTGCGGATCCCATCCGAGATCGATCATAGCCGGCCCCACGAGCTCGCCAACAAAGGCTTCTAATGTGGCTCGATCCTCTGAAGCGATGAGCCTATTCAAGTAGGACAATGAGTCCAGCAACACGGTCCACACGTTTTTGTCTCGTTCACTCTTGAAGCGGGCGGTGAGCTGGAGATACTCGGAGAGCGGCATAACCCCGGCCTGTGCCGTGGCCCACGCATCACTGACAAGGGCGAACCGTTCTATGGCCGCCAGACGATCGAGGCCCTGATCGAGGAGTTGCTGCAGAAGCGGATCGCGGTGGCGGACCCGATAAAATCCATGCCCTCCTTCATTGACAAACACGGACGTGACGCCTGCGGGTATTCCGATGCTCGTCTCCCGTTCCGTCAATAACACCCGTCGATGTTCCGTTCGATCCCCGATGCACAGCCGAATCTGGAGGGGGATCTGCCATATTTGCTCAGGAGATTGTTCCCGGGATATGTACGTGAATCGTTGTTGGGAGAGGACCAATTCTTGACCACGCACATCCGCCGTCACCAAAGGAAAGCCGGGTTGAAAGATCCAGCCGTTCATCAGCTCGGGAACCGGTTGGTTGGCGACTGTGCCAAGAGCCGTCCACAGATCGTTCGTATCGGCATTGCCATAGGCATGGGTGCGGAGATATTGCCGCACACCGTCCCGGAATGTGGTGAAGCCGATATGCTGCTCCAGCATCCGAAGCACCGACGCACCTTTTTCATAGGTCAAAATATCGAACATTGCATCGGCATCTTTCGGGGCATGCACGGGATATTCGATCGGCCTCGTGCTCAATAGTCCATCGACGGAGAATGCAGCTGCGCGTGCGACGCTGAATGTCTCCCATCGTTTCCATTCCGGCTTCCATGTGTCCACCGCCAGCATCTCCATAAACGTCGCGAAGGCCTCGTTCAACCAGAGCCCGTTCCACCAGGACATAGTGACCAAGTCGCCGAACCACATGTGGGCATTTTCATGGGCCACCACATCGGCCACGCGTTCGAGCTCGGCATGAGCTCCAGCCCGTTGGTCCACCAGCAACGCCGTTTCACGGAACGTGATAGCCCCGAAATTCTCCATTGCCCCGGACGCAAAATCGGGGATAGCGACCAAATCCAGTTTGTCGCCCGGATATGGGATGCCGTAGTAGTCTTCAAAAAATTTCAACGACGCAGCGGCAATTTCATGCCCGAACGGCGTCAGCGACTGTTTCCCCGGCACTGTCCAAAGCCTAAGGGGTGCCTTTCCGACAAAGACCGGCTTCGTCGCTTCCATCGGTCCAATGATGAAGGCCGCGAGGTAGGTCGACATCTTGATGGTGTCGGCAAACCGTACCAGTTTCTTATGGCCTTCAACGGATTCAGCCATGACTGACGTGTTTGAGATCGCCGTCAGATGAGGGTCGACCACGAGCGTGGTCGCGAAGACCGCCTTGAAATCCGGTTCGTCCCAACAGGGAAAGGCTCGGCGCGCGTCGGTGGCTTCGAACTGCGTGGCAGCCAGGGTTTGGATGGCTCCTGAAGCATCTTTGTAGGTGCTGCGGTAAAACCCACGGAGCTGATCGTTCAGTTTCCCATGAAAGGATAGGTGCAGGCGCCATTCACCTGGCGTCACGGGCTGCCTGAAAGAGAATCGGACACGTTGGGTCGACGGTTCTAACTCGATGGAAGCCTCGAACCGCTGTCGGCTCGAACCTTCAACCACAGCCGACGTAATGGCGAGATCGACGGCATTCAACAGGATTGTCTGGGTCGTCTGGCTGACGGACACCGCAACAGTCGCCTGGCCTTGAAACGTCCCCGTTGTGAGATCCGGTTCAAGCCGTAAGTCATAGCGAGCGGGAAGAACATGCCGTGGGAGTCGATAGGGATTACTGCTGCCTGGAATGTCGTCAAGATTCATGTCTTCACCTTTCGGCCTGATCGTGGTTGCAGCGGCGCTGGGTGACTCTGATAGAACGCGGACCGTATACGCTATCGGAAGGGCCAGAAGGAAGCGGGCCTGTCGAAAAAGATCCAGCAATATCTCTCGCCTGTTGAGTGAATCATCACCTCCGAGTGGCATAGAGGGTTTGGACACCTTGTGGTGTGCCGACGATCAAGACGTTCGTCCGGCAGACGAAGAGACCGGTTTCCACAACACCGGGAATTACGTTGAGCGCGATCTCCAGGTCTCCAGGTCGATCGATGCGGTCCATATGGACGTCGACAATGAGGTTGCCAGACTCGGTTCTAAACGGAGCCCCGTTCGTCTCCCTTAGGACCACACGACTTTTAGTGAGCGCTTCTATTTCGTGCGCGGTACTTCCCCAGCCGAAGGCAATGACTTCGATGGGCAAGGGAAACGATCCTCCCAACATCGGGACTTGTTTGGTGTGGTCGACCACGACAATGAATTGTTTCGCCGATGCCGCGACAATCTTTTCTTTCAAGAGAGCCCCGCCGCCGCCTTTGATGAGGTTGAAATTGGGGTCCACTTGATCTGCGCCGTCGATGGTGATGTCGATCTCCCATCGGGGTTCTGTGTCAATGAGAGGGATGCCCGCCTTCCTGGCGAGCGCGGCGGTTTCTTGGGACGTTGGTACTCCCCGCAACTTCATACCGGCACGGACGTGGTCGCCCAATGCCACGATCATATGCTTGGCAGTTGATCCTGTCCCTAGACCGACAATCATCCCATCGCGAACGAATTCCACCGCTTTGAGGGCTGCGGCTTTTTTGAGACCGTCTAGATCTTCGGGATTCATGACGCGGACGAGAGGGAAAGGGCGACCGCGACGGAGGCCGCACCGATGAGGGCTGTTTGTTGGTTCATGATCACTTTCACGGGCATCTGACCCATCAGGCGTTTGTACCGACCTTTATTGACGAAGGCTTTCATGAACGTCCCATCGTGAAGTTTCTTGATCAGTTTGGGAGCAATCCCGCCGCCCACATACACACCATCGTGCGAGAGCGCCTTTAAGGCGAGATTCCCGGCTTCTGCGCCATAAATCGACGCGAAGAGATCCAACGCTTGCGTCGCAATCTCGGCTTGTCCCTGCAATCCTGCTTGGGCAATCTCCGCGGCTGGATTCCCGGCTCTAATTTTTTCCGCCAGCCATGTCGGCTCGTTCTTCTTGGTATCCCGTAGAAACTCATACATCGCGTGGAGGCCCGGACCAGACAGAATTCGCTCATAGCTCACGTGGAGATATTGGCTCCGGAGATAGCGAAGCAGTTCGATTTCTTGATCATTGTTCGGGGCAAAGTCCGTATGGCCTCCCTCGGACGGCATCGGACGATAGGTTTTGCCGTCCCAGAACAAGATCCCTTCACCCAGTCCGGTGCCGGCGGCAATGAGCGCCAATGCTTGTCGTTTACTCGGCGGATTCCCCGCATTCAGCACTTCCAGCTCGTCGGGGCGCAACCACAGAAGGCCATAGGCGGTGGATTCCAGATCATTGAGCAACTGCACACGCGGGATAGCGAACTGCTTGGCGATGGCCCGGCCGTCAATCACCCAGGGGAGATTCGTTGTTTGGCAACGATTGTCGATAACCGGTCCTGCGACCCCGAAGCAGGCTGCCGCCAATCTTACCGGTTCAGATGGGGGAGTGTCCGCTTTTTCGCTCCGGTTCCCTTCTTCGGTTTCCGACAATGCGAGAGAGGACGGTGTCTTCGGCGGTGTGAGAAATTCTACGAGAATGTCTTCCAGAGATTGGTAATCACCACTGTGAAAACTTTCCAGGCGCAACGGTTCCACCCGCTCGGTGGTCCACTCATACAGCGCCAGATTCGTCTTTGTCCCGCCAATATCTCCCGCGAGAATCATATCCCCTCTCTGTGCGATCGCTTTGTGAGCTGTTGTGCTGCGGCTTGATCAAGCATCCAGACGAGTCGACCCGATTCCGGTGAAATCCTCGTTGCCGGCAAGGAACGATCGGCGTCGGATTCAGACTCGATGACCCGGCGGACCATCGCTGCTTTGCTTTGGCCGGTTACAAGGAACACTACCACAGCTGCTCGATTCAGAACACCCATGGTCAACGTCAGGCGATGTCGAATGCCTGTGGGGGCATGGCCGACCGTGACGAGCTTGGATTGTTCCTGTAAGGCCGTTGTTCCGGGAAACAGCGATGCGGTATGCCCGTCTTCGCCGAGGCCGAGAAGGATCACGTCTAGGCGAGGGGAGTCTGGAACAGGACATTCGGTCAATTCTCGCAGCCGCCTCTCATACTCTTGTGCGGCGACTGTTGGGTCTTGGTATTCACCCTTCATCCGATAGATACGATCGGAATGAATGTTCAACGGCTGAAACAGTTCCCTCTGGGCCATCCCAAAGTTGCTCTCGGGATGTTCAGGTGGCGTGCACCGCTCGTCTCCGAACACGAAAAAGAGTCGCGGCCAATTGAGACGCGATTTCCACGCAGGCTCGCGTAACATCCCGTAGAGCGTCTTCGGAGTCGATCCTCCCGAAAGTGCAATGAGACACCGACCGGTGGATTGAATCGCTTGTTCGCTCACGGAAAAGAGATAGGCCGTTACATCCTGCGCCCACTCTTGAACATTGCGCGACACGTGAATTTCCGGAGTGACAGGCATGTCAATGCCTCGCGGGTCTACGCCGCTTCTTGTCAGCTGTGCCACGCCGTGGTGAGGCGGACATCTTCAATGATGCTGTGATTCGGTTGACCGTGGCAGCTGGGTCAGGCCCCAGTTGAACGCGAACGGCATGGCGATGGTGCGCGCGCAGGGATTCGAGATCACCGGCTGCCTGCGCTTGCGCCAGCGTTCCGAACGAGAACGGTTTATCGGGGATCGTCATGTCCGGCTTCATTCGGTCCACCAATTCCAGAAAGACGCCCGTAGCAGGACCGCCCTTGTGCAGTTGTCCGGTTGAGTGGAGATAACGGGGTCCGTATCCAAACGTCGTGGCAACCCGATGTCCTGACATCAGAACTTGGCGGAGATGACGCACTGCCGTGTCGAACGGACGTGACGGGGTGGTATAGGCCAATATGGAAACATATGTGCTTGGCTGCAGATGAGCTGACAGGTCTTGTGCGATATCCTTGGGATGGGTGCTCATCTGTTCCGGGATCCGTCCAGTCGATCGGAACGTTTCCAGGACTCGATTGGTGTTGTCCTTGCTCTCCTGAACATTCGGCTGATCGAAGGGATGGATGCCGAGCAGGTGTCCGGCAACGGCAGTCGCAAACTCCCACCGAAAAAATTCACCCCCCAAGTCATATCGATCTTGGAGATCCAATTGGAGTACGGGATGTTGAGCCTTGACAAGTGCCTGAACCGCTTGATCAAGAGTTCCGTTCTTTTCTCCTTTGAGTTTGAGATAGACGAAGAATCGGTCAGTTCCATACGCATGTGGGCTCAGAACCGGCTCCTGCGCAATAGGAATGAGGCCGGTTCCCTCTTTCCCTGTACTTTCAGCAAGGAGTTGCTCCACCCACAGGCCAAAGGTGGAGAAGGATGGTGAGGCGATGATCGTCACCTTATCACGCCCGCTTTTCGCAAGACTCCCCATGGCTGCTCCCAAATAGGCGCCAGGGTTCGTCTCAACGTTGTCCTGCGTTCGGCATCGCTCAGCCATGTTGACTGCCCTGTCCAAGAGCCGAGTGATATCGAGGCCTAGAAGTGCGGCAGGAACCAAGCCGAAGAGTGAGAGAACGGAATAGCGTCCGCCGATATCCGCAGGATTGGTAAAGATCTGTCCAAATCCATGCTCCTTTGCCAAGGCTTCGAGGCCGGTGCCTGGATCCGTGATCGCGATAAACTGTTTTCCGCCGTGATTGCCCTTTGCCTTTGATACCAATTGCCGAAAATGGCTGAAAAGCGACATGACCTCGATCGTTCCCCCGGACTTGCTGGCGACCAGAAAAAGCGCTTTCGACAGGGAAACTGACTGAGTCACGTGTCGAACCCAACCTGGAACGGTCGAGTCTAACACCCATAGACGAGGCGCACCCTTCTGCGACCCAAACACGGTGCGGAGCACTTCCGGCCCCAGGCTGCTTCCCCCCATACCCAGCAACACGACATCCTTGATGTTCATGTCCTTTGCCGCTGAGACACAATGTTGCAGTTGAACGAACTGCTGCCGCATCTGATCCTGAACCACCAACCAACCAAGACGGTCGCTGATCTCCTTAGGATCATCCTTCCAGAGCCGATGATCCTTTGCCCATAACCGGTCAATGACCGGAGTCTGGCTCAGCGCTTCAAGGGCCGGGGTAATCACGGATTGGAACGATGATGGAAGCTTGTCATTCAACCGCATAGACATGGGCCTCCTTCTTCAAAGAAATCTCGGTGGTGGAGTTGGTGGGGAACTCTTTCGTATCTTATTGAGCCGGTACACAAAAGGCAACACAGACTCAATAGTGTGCCTTCCTATTTATCGGCTGGGGCGGCGAATGACCAACGCCATGCCGTCAACCAACGACCATGCTAAGGACTGCGCGTGACCGACTGAGACCGTCACCTGTAGCTGAGCAGCCGTGGCTGATGACTGGTCCGTGGCGGCAGCGCCACTCCAACTCTTGAGGTGACGCCACCATGCTTTTCCAAGGAAGACGATCCCCTGAAGAAAATTGTCTTTGGCGGCCACGGGTACCACGCTGACGGTGAGCCCGGGAGCAAACGACAGCACGTAGTCGACAGGCATATCGGCCAACGAGATGGGTTCCTGTTCGACCCCCGCACCCGGTTCGATCTTGCGCCTGACGACTTGAGGCCGCGCCACCAATCGATGAATGCCTTTCAATTCCTCGGGTGACCCGGCAGACCACTGAACGATGGGCATCTGATGCAGCCCCAGGCCGCGACTCTTGATGTGAATCGTACCAACGACCAAGTCGATCAGGAGATATGTTTGAGGACGAGCAGCCAGCTTGAGTTCCTCTTCAAGGACGCGCGTGGCCTCTTTGAGGCTGATGGGATCGTTGAGATTAAGATCGGGAAAGGCTTCGATGTCCTTTCCCCAACTTGGTATCGCAAAGGTTAAGAAAAGGAGGAGAATGGCGCAGAGGTTCATGAGTAGTGTCTGCGCTCTCTTGAGGGCTCAAAAGATCATGATCGGTGTCCCGACTCGAGCGAGCTTGTAGACACCTTTGAGATCGCTATCGTTGAGCCTGATGCAGCCATGCGTCACGTTTTTTCCCAACAATCGAGTATAGAGCGTCCCGTGGATAAAGTAGCCCTTTCCGAACCCCAGCGCATACTCGCCCAGAACCCCCTGCTCGGCACGGTCCGCGGGGTTTTTCGGTACGACAAGCCCTTCTTCGACGAACGCCCAATCAGGTTTAATCCATGTGGGGTTCGTCACTTTCGACTGAACGAGAAACTCTCCTCGCGGTGTGTCGAAAATCCACTGGTTGTTGCTTTCACCGGGTTTGTCCAGAATCGTTCCGCTGCCGGTCGAAGCGATGGCATCGAGGACCACCTCTTCCTGGCGCTTCACATAGAGCCGGTTTCTGGCCGTATCGACCAAGATATATGGCTGGTTGGGCATTAGCTGGGACAGTTGTTTCGAGAGCCCCTTGTACCGCGCTTGCAGCGTACGAAGACCGGTTTCGTCCACGACTGGAGGCTGGTGAACAATTTGCGTATCCTTCGATGCAACTTCATGGCCGGTCGGAGCGGTCACGACCAGGAGTGCGAGTAAGAAAACCGCTGAAGCAGCGAGAAGGACTCGGCCCATCAGCCTACCCTCAGATTTCTTCTCTGTGTTTTTCTAACTCAGACAAGGCAAGCGCCACGGCATTCCGGCTGGTCAATGCGCCGACGATCGTCACGGGGGTACCGAGAGAGACCCCCTCGTAGAGAACGGCCATGGATGGATTGTCGAGCATGACACAACCAAGAGTCTGCGCTATGAATTCGTTCTCGACTCCGTGGATTTCAATCTGACCACCGATGCCTTTAGCCTGACCGATCCTGCCGGACTTCTTCGCCAGGGCGAAGCGCCGATGATCCTCCGCATTGGGATAGTCCAGAACAAGGGCTCGATAAAACTGGGTCTGCCCCTGACCACGCTTGTCGGTGACACGATACCGGCCCTCAGGTGTGGCTCCGTCACCCTGGAACTGTTTTTCCTTCATGCCGTTGAACCCCAATCGGACGGGATATGATAGCACCTTGCGTCCGTTCTTGTAGAGGGTCAACTCCCGATCGGCTTTGCTCACCACGAGGGCCGTGGATTGGTGGATTCGCGACCAGTCGATTGTTTGCTGCGCCATGTTCTGCCAATGAGTGATCCGTCTATCATCGGCGTATCGTCCCAGTTCCCGGGTGAGCAATGAAGTCTGGGCCACCAACGCGTGGTCCGCTTGCTCGACAGCCTGAATAGCCCGTTGGTAATCCTTCTGCTCGAAGAAGAAGCGGGCCTGTTTCACGAGGAGATCCGTTTGCACGACCTGTTCTCCCAGCAAGATACGTCCATCGATCGACTCGACCTTCGACGTCATGCGGTGAAACTTGTCTTCAAGGCGGGCTAGCTTGGATTGGGTCGTGCGATGTTGAGACGCTTGTCGATCGTGGAGCTGAGAGACGGTATGCTCTCCGATGACGTACAGCCGTCTGAGATCGTTCTCAAGGTCGCTCGACTCCCACGGCCACCTGATCAGGTCATCGTCCAACTCGACGCGGGATTTTAGCGAGACCCAGAGACGGACAAATTCAGCATACTCTTCGGGCGCTGTTTCCGGTGCATGCAATGCGATCAAGTCCCGATCAATGGTCTCAAGGGCCGCCAGGAGGTCGGGCGGAACAGCCTGAACGCAACCGCTTATGCAGAGCGCACAGACGATCGATGCGAGAGCCCTATTCATGTGACCCAATGCCATAGAGGACCCTACTTTTTCCTCGAAGGAACAGGTTTTCCTTTTCCCACCTTCGCCAAAGCGTTCTGTATTTCAGTCGATACTCCTTGGCTCATGTCGTGGATGGCCTTGGCTTGAGTCTGTGCTGCCGGATAATCTTCTTTGTCGATCGAAGCCTGAACCTGTTTCAGTAACGATTTAAGCCCTTCCACATCGTTCTTGATAGCCTCCACCGCCGCCCGATCTTTGCCAACCGGGGCCTTGGCAACCAGATCCTGTGTTGCTTTCACCGCCTCTTCGGCAACTTGTTGAGCCTGCATAGCCGCTGCTTTGGCTTCTTCCTTCTTTTGAGCCGATGCCGCCCTTATCCGTTCACTATCGGCTTTGGCCGAGACAGACAACTGTTGGGCCTTACCGTAATCTCGAAAGAGAGCGAACTTTCCATCCTGATCCGCGACTTCCTTCCTTAAGGTGTCCAGAGTGCCCTCTAGCTTCGCGTATTCATCAGCGGAATACCTGGCAGCACCGCTTTGCTGTGCTTCTTTCAGAGCCTTTTCCGCTTCCTGGATTTGTTGAGTGGGCGGATCCGCACATCCGGCTAGCATTAGAAGAGTGAGTGCAAGACATACAACGGATCTTCTCTGCATTCTAAGGATCCTCCTTACAGGTTCTATCAACTGGTTCTGTGCGAGCTGTTCATCACTTTTTTTATCAAGCGTATCAGTGGCCGTCACCCGGCGTCTGGTAGGAACTCTCCTGCCTTATATAAGCAGAAGCCCGTTGCTGGATTCGCACCTCTATACTAAAGGCAGCAGCAAGCTCGGTGCCAACGATATTCTCTATTCTGTGACCAATATTCAACTTATTTCGCGTATTTAGGCTGAACTCCTTTCATGAGGTGGCATGATATCTTGTGGCATTCTGGTGGGAAAATGCAAAAGCGCCCCAAACAGAGCGATGATCCACAATCATCGCTCTGAGGTATCCAAAACGATCCCCATGATGCGGTACGTAAATTGACAGGTCTTAGTGCCTCCCCTATAATCTGCAGTTCATTTAAGCTATACCCTATCGTGAGGGAGCGGAAGGAGGGCTATGTCTTTCACATTTCAGCAACCGTCTAATTTGAAAAAGAAGCGCGAGCATGGATTTCGAAAGCGTATGAGCACAAAAAACGGCCGTAAGGTTCTGGCGCGCCGACGGGCTAAAGGACGAGCTCGGTTGACCGTCTAGATCCAACGTGTCTGATTGGTGGGTGGTCTTCAGGTTGCTCTCCCATATCTTCGTCATGCTGTTGAGTTGTGTACGGTTACCTACCACCTCGCAGTCTTCTCACGAATAATTCGGGTGGGATGCGACGAAAGAATACCCCTTTTCAATGACACTCAGAACCCACGGACGGACGACCATTTTTTTGCGCAGCAATCGGGATATTCAGACAGTCAAACAATATGGGCGTCGAGTTTCGACGGCTCTCTTCAATCTCTTAGCATACAAAATGGATGATGCCCCGAGTCGCGTGGGGATCATCGTTGGGAAGCGCTTTGGGAATGCAGTCCGACGCAATCGAGCGAAACGGGTCTTTCGTGAGCTGGTCAGGCAATTACATCAGGACTTGGTTCCAGGCCGTGGACTTCTCGTGTTTCCAAAGAGGGACGCGCTGTTTCAATCACGGGAAGGGTTGACGCACGCGTGGAAAACCTCGCTGGAGCGCATGCACCTTCTCCGCCCAAAGCTCAACTAATATGCGTCGTCTGTGTCTCTGGCTCATTCAAGGATACCGCATGGTGATTTCTCCGTTGTACGGTCCGACCTGCCGGTTCGAGCCAACCTGTTCCCAATATGCCTCGGACGCGATCAGTAAGTACGGGGCGTTACACGGGCTCGGCCTGACCATGGTCCGGCTGATGAAGTGTCATCCCTTCCATCCCGGAGGAGAAGACCCGGTCAAGTAGCGGCGATTACATCTTTTAACAAGGCATAGCCTCCGCATGGACAAGCGAGTCATTGTATTCTTGGTACTCTCCCTCACGATTATCTTCGGGTACGAGTACCTCCTCAAAGAGTTGGGACTGCTCCCGCAACCGACAATCTCCGAACCTACCGAGCCGGTGTCAAATGAACCGCCACCGCCGGCCGGGAACGCTCGGATCACGGACCCCCCGAGCGCCTCATCAGTCAAGGAAGTGATGCCTAAAAAGTCCCCGGTGGATGGTGCCAAAGCGCAAGAGCCGCGCAGAGAGCCGGCGACGCCAGCAATCGTCGAGGTTGAGACGAATCTTTACCGAGCCAAGTTTACGACCCAAGGGGCAGCGCTGACGAGTTGGGAGCTTAAGCGCTATCGCAGCAGTTCCGAGGGGCAACCTGCGGTTCAGCTCGTGAGGCAAGGAGGCAAGTTTCCCGAGCCATTGACCGTCACCACCGACGACGCCGCCCTTACAAAGGAATTGAGTGAGGGAATCTATAGGGTCGAAAAGGACTTCACGACCTTAGACCAGGACCATCCCACCGGCCATGTAAAATTTTCCTATGAGAACCCTGGAACAGGAGTACGCCTGGAGAAACAGTTCGTATTTCATGCCGACAGCTACATGACGGACATTGAGTTGAAACACAGCGGCCTTACTGAGTCGGTGAAGGTCGAATTGGGGACGAATTTCGGTATTGTGGACTGGGGAGAGGGGTTCATCGGTTCGGTTGGGACGGCAACGCTCGTCGAGGACAAGGTCGACAAGGACACGCCGGATGCCGAGACAGAGCGCAAAGGCTCTGTGAAATGGGCGGCATTGCAGGATAAGTATTTCATTGCTGCGCTCATGCCGAAGGTGAGTTCGGCCGCTGTAGTCAAAAAACAAGGCGACAAGCTGGTCTCCACCGCTGTTCGTATGCCGATCGATTCATCAGGCACACCGCTGGGCCTTCAGCTATTCGCCGGCCCCAAGGAGTATGACACGCTTCAGAGCTTGCAAGTCGGGCTGGAAGATACGATCGATTTTGGATGGTTTCTGTTTGGAAGCTGGGACATGGTCAGAGCCGTGGCCAAACCCATCTTTTACGTGCTCCGTTCCATCAACGAGTATACGCACAATTATGGTGTGACCATCATCCTATTGACCGTCGGGATCAAGCTGCTGTTCGTGCCCCTGCAGTACAAGAGTTACAAATCCATGAAACAGATGCAGGGCATTCAGCCAAAGGTGGCGGCTGTCCAGGAAAAATTCAAAGAAGATCGAGAGCGATTGAACAAGGAGCTCATCAAGCTCTATCGAGATCACAAGGTGAATCCGGTGGGCGGTTGCCTCCCGATGGTGTTGCAGATGCCGGTATTCGTGGCGCTTTTCAATATTCTGTATATGACGATCGATTTGCGCCAAGCGCCGTTGGGCTTATGGATTACCGATCTGTCGGTGCAGGATCCCTACTACATTCTCCCCATCATTATGGGAATCAGCATGGTGGTCATGCAGAAGATTCAACCCACCACCATGGACCCGACCCAGGCGAAAGTCATGTTGATGCTACCGGCCTTCATGACATTTCTCTTTATTAACTTTCCCGCCGGCTTAGTCCTGTACTGGTTGACCAACAACGTACTGACCATCGTTCAGCAGTTCGTCACGGACCGTTTCTTCTTCAAGAATCCCCTCATTCCGGTCAGTACGGAAGAAGCAGGCGGTAAGAAATGATGCCGGGCGGTCTCTTTCAATGCGAATAGGCATTAGGAGCGCGTGGGATCTTGCCTATCGATGGTGGACCTGAAGATACGATCTGCGCTATCGCCACTTCCGTTGGAGAGGGTGGTATCGGGATCGTGCGAGTTAGCGGGCAGAACGCTGCTGATGTAGCCGGCAAAGTCGTTCGATTGCACTCCAAGCGGTCCCTCCGGACGATTCCCTCGCACACACTGCACCGTGCCGACATCTTGAGCCTGTGCATACCATCGCGGTCTCCCAACTCGTCTGCCACGATAGGTCCGGCGAGCGAGCATGTCATCGACGATGGTCTCGTGGTCTATATGAAGGCGCCCCGATCGTTCACCGCGGAGGATGTCGTTGAAATTCATTGCCATGGCAGTGGACTTGTCCTCGGACAAGTCTGCGAGGCTTGTATCGCTGCCGGTGCTCGTTTGGCACAGCCAGGTGAGTTTACTAAGCGGGCATTCTTGAATGGGCGCTTGGACTTGTCTCAAGCGGAGGCGGTGCTGGATACGATCAAGTCAAAATCGGAACTTGGCCTGAGGCTGGCCCAGCGGCAGCTCCGAGGTGAACTAGGACAACAGGTCAACCGACTTCGCACCTGTCTCCTCACCATGCTGGCACATGTAGAGGCAGGAATTGATTTCTCTGAGGAGGATATTTCATTCGTGGGGCGTGCGGAATTGGTTGGGTCTCTCGGGGATGCATTGGCTCAGATACAGCGGATGCTGGCGACCGCTGAGATGGGTCGGGTCCTTAGAGAAGGGGCACGGGTGGCGATCGTCGGGAAGCCCAATGCGGGGAAATCGAGTTTATTGAACTGCTTCCTTCGAGAGAATCGGGCCATTGTGACGGATATTCCTGGAACGACCCGCGACCTGATCGAAGAGTCGGTGGTCTGGCAGGGGTTACGGGTCACGTTGATCGACACAGCAGGCCTGCGCGAAACGTCCGACGCGGTTGAACGGGAAGGTATCAATCGATCCAGGATTGCACAGGAATATGCCGATATGATCCTGCATGTCGTTGATGCCGCGGAACTTGCGAAGATCGGGATGGAGAATTGGCGCTTCCCGATTCTCGTTCGGGAAGATGTGGTCGTGCTCAATAAGACGGATTTAGTAGACTCAGCCACATCCAAGGATCTTGCCGATCGGCTTGGCGAACGCGCAAATCGCAAGGTTGTGCCCATCTCTATCCACACAGGGCAGGGACTGGTAGAGCTTCAACGCGCGATCGAATCACGATTTCTTGGCGCTTCTTTGGAATCCAACGACGGTGTCGTTGTCACCAGCATGCGCCATCGCCTAGCCTTGGAGCATGCAGCGGCGTCAATCGAGGAGGCGCTAGCCTCGATTCACGGCGGTGTCGAGCCGGAGTGTGTGGCAGTCGATCTCCGTGGAGCGTCTGATGCGCTCGGTGAGATAGTCGGGGCCATTACGACTGATGAGGTATTGGAGCGGATTTTTTCTGAATTTTGTATTGGTAAGTAGAGGTTCCGTTGGCGCGAGAGTTTGACATCATTGTGGTGGGAGGAGGTCACGCAGGTTGTGAAGCGGCCCTAGCTGCTTCCCGCATGGGAGCGAAGACCTTGCTCTTGACGATGGAACTCGGGCGCATCGCACAAATGTCGTGCAATCCAGCGGTCGGTGGGATCGCCAAGGGACACCTCGTCAAGGAGATTGACGCGCTTGGGGGCGAAATGGGTCGAAACACGGATCGTGCTGGGATTCAGTTCAGATTCATTAATACGAGCAAAGGGCCGGCGGTTCGTGCGTTGCGCGCACAGTGCGACAAGACCCTGTATCGCACAGCCATGCAAGACACTCTTCTTCTGGAGAAGCACCTCACGATGGCCGAAGGAGTCGTCGATCGACTGCTCGTAAACGGCAAGACCGTCATTGGGATTGTGATGGGGTCCGGAGAGACGATCGGTGCCAAAGCCGTCATTCTTACATCAGGTACTTTCCTTAAGGGTCTTATTCATATTGGTCTCAACCATTTTCCGGCCGGCCGCGCCGGAGAGGCCTCAGCAGAACACCTCTCGGATTGCATGAGGGACCTGGGATTTGAGGTCGGACGGTTGAAGACTGGAACCCCTCCCCGATTGGATAAATCTACGATTGATTTTTCAGCGATGATTCCTCAACCTGGCGACTCTCCACCTCCCTCCTTCTCCTATCGCACGCAGAGCATCACAACGAGACAAGTTCTCTGTCACTTGACCTATACCGGGCTCGAGACACACGACATCATCCGAAAGAACCTTGATCGCTCCCCCTTGTACAGCGGAATGATCGAATCTATAGGACCACGGTACTGTCCCTCCATCGAGGATAAAGTCGTCCGTTTCGCCGAAAAGGAACGCCACCAGATTTTTATCGAACCTGAGGGTCTCGACTCGAACGAATTTTACCCGAACGGTATTTCCACCAGTCTACCTGTTGATGTTCAGGCAGCCATGTTGAAGACCATCCCAGGACTGGAACATGCCAGAATGCTCAAGCCTGGCTATGCCATCGAGTACGATTACTTTCCCCCTCGTCAATTGTATAGAACGCTTGAAACAAAACATGTCGCCGGTCTGTATCATGCTGGGCAAATCAACGGTACCTCCGGGTACGAAGAGGCTGCAGCACAGGGTCTACTTGCCGGAATTAATGCGGTTTTGAAGCTACGGGAGCGAGCTCCGTTAATCCTAGACCGATCCCAGGCGTACATCGGCGTACTTATTGATGATTTGATTACGAAAGATGCCTACGAACCATACCGCATGTTCACATCAAGGGCCGAATACCGGTTGCTTCTTCGCCACGGCAACGCGGATCTTCGTCTTATGGAAATTGGGCACGAAATGGGTTTGATTAAGCCACAAGCACATGACAAGCTGGTACAAAAGAGGAGAATGATTGAGAATGAAATCGAGTATTTAAATACGACCAGGCCTCAATTTACCGAAGAGATTCACTCGCAGACCAAAGGGACCTATCTTGAAAATGCTTCTCCCTCACAGACCATGGCGCAGCTCCTTCGGAGACAGGAGGCAAATTATAAAGATCTCTTAATGACGTTCGGAGCACCTGCAATTCCAGATGAGGAAATTGCTGAGGAGGTCGAGCTGCAGATCAAGTATGAAGGTTATGTGCGTCGACAGATTCAGCAGGTTGAGAAATTCAAAAGGCTGGAGCAAAAATTGATTCCGCTTGCATTTGACTATGACAAGGTTTCTGGATTCTCTCGTGAAGTTCGAGAAAAATTCAACCGAGTGAGACCGGAAACGGTCGGTCAGGCATCTAGAATATCCGGTGTGACTCCAGCGGCCATATCGTTGCTCATAGTGGCGATAGAAAAAAATAGACGCCAGCTTCCTCCCGCAAGACACGTCGTGTTGTAAAATTCGATCGATCCCTCCCTTTCCTATTGACCTCTTACTACCATCGGCGTAAGTGTTCCACGTGGAACAAGAGAGCTCACTTTCCGTTCTGCTTCAGGAAAGTTCAGCAGAAATCGGAGTTCCGCTCAATAACGATCACGTTCAACTGTTCATGGTGTATCTCCAACAGCTTCAAACTTGGAATCGATCCTTCAACCTCACGAGAATTACCGTAAATGAGGAGATCGTCATCAAGCATTTTGTGGACTCTCTCGCCGCCCTAAAAGCTCTGGATATTGAGGCCGGTTCACAACTTCTCGATGTTGGAACAGGGGCAGGTTTCCCAGGAATTCCATTAAAAATAGTGCGGTCAGACCTGCACATTACTCTTCTTGAGCCGGCCCGTAAGAAATCTTCCTTCCTTCACTTTGTTGTAGGGCTCCTCCGGCTTGAAAAGGTCGATATATTTGACGACACTCTGGACCGATTCATACGTGCGCACAAGGTCGAAAAATCATTTGATTACATTACCACTCGCGCATTGAATACGGAGTTGATTTTTCTTGAGGGGACCAAAGTAGTTCGTCAAGGAGGAAAAGCGATCGTTTATTCGTCGCAATCGATTGAAAATCCACAAAGTTTCACTGACTGGCAGTTGATGAATGAACATCTGTTTGATCTTCCAAGAAAGTATGGACATCGGACTATCTCCATTTTCTCTCTATTGTCCTAATAACGGCTTTGTTGTTCCACGTGGAACATACGCTGAATGTGGGAGCGCCTGAATGGGAAAGGTCATTGCAGTTGCAAATCAGAAAGGCGGTGTCGGGAAGACTACTACGGCGATAAATCTTTCCTCTGCAATTGCCTTAGAGGGAAGATCTGTGCTGTTAGTTGATATGGACCCTCAAGGAAATGCGACAAGCGGACTTGGTATCGATCAAAGATCGCTGAAAGGCAATACCTACAATTGTCTCATCAAAAGCCGCACAATCCAAGAGTCCTCAACGGAAACTCCCGTTCAAGGACTTTCACTCCTACCAGCCAATGCAGATCTTGCCGGAGCGGAAGTTGAACTCGCGAATGTTGAAGGCCGCGAGGGTCATCTGAGATCCATTATCAGCGATGTAAAAGACAAGTACGATTTTATTTTTCTCGATTGCCCTCCGGCCCTTGGAATCCTCACGATCAATGCTCTTACCGCGGCAAGCTCAGTGCTGATACCTGTCCAATGTGAATATTACGCGATGGAAGGCCTGACACGACTGATCGGCAGTATAGATCTCGTCCATCAATCTTTTAATTCAGAGCTCGATGTCGAAGGCATAGTCTTGACGATGTTTGATTCTCGCAATACTTTGTCCCGGCAAGTCGCTGAACAAATCCGATCTCATTTTGCCGACAAGGTCTATCAAACCGTCATTCCACGAAATGTTGCTCTGGCTGAGGCGCCCAGTTACGGGCGACCGGGGATCTTGTACAACGTTGCATCGGCGGGGTCACAAGCTTACGTAACTTTAGCTAAGGAGTTCATTGGATATGGAGAAAAAAGCGCTCGGTAAAGGACTCGACGCCCTCTTACCTTCATCCAAGGTGAACCGGCCGGTGGAGACGGCCGACGTTCAGCGTATCCGCATAGAGGACATCGTGCCCAATCGCTACCAGCCACGGCATACCTTTCTCTCAGAAGAACTCGCCGAACTGGCTGCTTCCATTAAGGAAAGCGGGGTCCTTCAGCCTATTATCGTCCGCCGAAAGGGCGACGGGATCTACGAACTCATCGCGGGAGAACGACGATGGCGGGCTTGTAAGGAAGCCGGCTTGGCCGTCATCCCCGCCGTCGTGAAGAATTGTAGCGATCAAGAATCGTTCTTGCTGGCATTGGTCGAGAATCTCCAACGGGAAGACCTGAACCCCATGGAAACGGCACGCGCGTATTCGCGCATGATGAACGAATTCGGTCTCACCCAAGACGCGGTCGCCATAAAAGTCGGCCGTGATCGTTCCTCCGTTGCGAATTTCATACGACTCACCCATCTTCATCCGGAGCTCCAGGAACTTGTCGAAGTGGGAACCCTTTCGGCCGGTCATGCCAAGGCACTTCTCGGACTGCAGTCCCCTGATGACCAGCTAAAGATCGGCAAACTCGTCGCGTCCGGCGCCCTTTCGGTCAGAGAGACGGAAAACCTTGTCGAGGTTTCCCTCGTAGGCAAGAAGCGACAGCAAAAGACTCCTCGCCATTCCCAATGGGCCGACCTTGAAGCCCGATTGCAGAAACGTCTCGGCACCAAAGTGACCGTTCATCCAAGGAAAGAAGGAGGAAAGCTCGTCATACACTATTTCTCTTCTGACGAACTCGACGGCGTCATTGAGACTCTGCTTGGCTAACTTTTCGTCTCGGACGGCAGATCTTCTCATGAACCCAAAAAATGCACCTTATTGCATTTTGACGCCAATGAACGCTAAATATCCTGTCGGGACCGACCGATACGACATCTAACGGTAACGAACACGATTCTTTGAGGTACCACTATTCCACCCTGTGAGAGGAGGCGATCGTATGTGGAAGGACAAGCAGGACGGCAGACGCCCCGATGACGTAGACGTTGAAGGCCCTGGAGCAAGCTTCGACTCCTCCAGGCCGGACGCTCTGCAAGATGTCAGCGCCTTCGTGGGAAAGGGTGTGGTCTTCAAGGGCACGATTACCTATAACGGGACCGTCCGAATCGATGGGACCCTCGAGGGAGAAATCAGCACTGACGGCATCTTACTGGTTGGTGAAGAAGCCGTCATCACTGCCAAAGTCACCGCCGGCACCATTGTGTGTAAAGGCAAGATTACAGGAGAAATTCACGCACGAGAAAAGATGAAGCTCCGTGCCCCAGCCGTGATCAGCGGCGGCGTCGTCTCTCCCATGCTCTCCATCGAGGAAGGGGTCCTGTTTAATGGCACCTTAGAAATGGAACACCCGGTACGCCCTGCTCAGAGAGAATCTCCTAAAGAAGCGCCTCTCCATTCTGTTGGATCAACGAGTGAACCCGGAATCCGGAGGGTCAACGTCTAGCCATATGATATCCTAGACATCAGACGGTCACAGGAACTGTTCACCGAATCCGAGGCTCCTCGCCCGTCTGCCGCTATGTGGCTTAGGGCCTCGTCGGTTTTTGTCATAAGGAGCATGGAAAGCTGATGTGGGCGATCGGTGAGAAACATGCGCAGGATGCCGGAAACAATCAGAATTTTACTTTCCTTGGGAAAGGTGTCGATTTCAAGGGCATTGTCAACTTTGACGGAACGATCCGCATTGATGGACGGGTCGAGGGCGAAGTTCACACCACTGGCACTCTGATTGTCGGAGAACAAGCTGTCATTAAGGGCATTATTTCCGCCGCGGTCTTGATGACCAGCGGAAAAATCAACGGCACGGTGACGGCCACTGCCAAGATTCAAATCCAAAAGCCTGGGATTCTCATCGGCGATATCCGAACTCCGGGCATTTCCATTGAAGACGGCGCTCACTTCCACGGTATGTGCGACATGGGTGCTCACAAATGGGTGGATGAGTATCCTGCGTCATCTAAGAACGTTCATGACCTGACAACTCTTCGTGGTAAGCTACGCCCCTCCAGCCTCTAGCCCTTTGCCTCATTCTCCCGGTACAATGGCTCCCCTATGACTCGCCCCACCGTTCTTCTTGGAATGAGCGGCGGAGTTGATAGCTCCGTTGCCGCCGCCCTGCTCGTTCGCCAAGGCTATGATGTCCACGGCGTCACCCTCCAGGTCTGGGAACATGAAGACGAATCCGTGGCAACCTCCAAAAAGTGGCAAGAGCGAGGCTGTTGCAAAGTCGGCATCGCCAAACACGTTGCCAAGCTTCTCCATATCCCCCACGAAGTCGTTGACACTCGTGAGTCATTTCGGACCGGAGTGATTGACGATTTCATCCACGGCTATACCGGGGGCACCACGCCAAACCCCTGCGTCCGCTGTAATGAGCGCGTGAAGATCCGAGGGCTCATGGATCTCGCAACATCACGTGGGTTCGACTACGTCGCGACGGGACACTATGCTCGCCTTCAGATGACTCGTGGACATTCCGTCCTCGCCCGCGCCGCCGATCATCGCAAGGATCAAACCTACTTTCTCTACCGGCTCAACCCGCGCTGGCTGCCGCACCTGCTCTTCCCGTTGGGAGGACTCCAGAAGTCAGACGTGTGGGCCGAAGCAGAAGCCATGGGACTTCCCGCCGATGAGCTGAAGGAGAGTCAGGAGATTTGCTTCGTCACCCAAGGAGACTACCGTACCTTCATTGAGAAAGAAGCTCCCGAAGCCAAGAAGCCCGGACTCTTTGTCGACACTGCCGGCCACCCCCTGGGTCAGCATGACGGGATTGCATTCTATACGCCTGGTCAACGCCGAGGGCTCGGCATTGCCACCGGAGAGCGTCTGTATGTGCAGCAAGTCCACGCGGCAACCAATACCGTTCTGCTCGGCCCGGAACACTCCCTCCGGCGGGAGGAGTGTATCGTCAGCGACCTCAATCTCTTTGTCCCATGGCTCAGCGAGAACCGAGCCGAAGTTCACGTTAAAGTTCGCTATGCGACATCTCCAACTCCTGCCATTCTTTCCCCACTCACCCCCTCCAGTCTTCGCATCACCTTTCACGAACCTCAAAGAGCCTTAAGCCCAGGACAATCTGCGGTCTTTTACCACGGAGACGAAGTCCTCGGAGGTGGCATCATCCAAGCGTTCAATGCCCTTAACCCAGGCTGTTCATCTTGACTTGTCCTGGAATCTTCTATAGCCTTCTAGTGTACTAGAACTTGAGTGTGTGGTCTGCCTTTGCACTCTGGATAAGGCGTCGTTCTCGACCCACGCACCTTTTGTTCACATGAGGTATTGATGTTCGGTTCATTTGGGTGGATGGAACTGTTGCTGATCTTGATCATCGTCTTGATCATTTTCGGCGCCGGCAAACTTCCTCAATTGGGGGAAGGCCTTGGCAAAGCCATCAAAGGCTTCAAGAAGTCCGTGCATGAGGCCGATGCCATCGACGTCACGCCGGCCGAACAGTCTCAACAGGCACAGTCACAGGCTCCCTCATCCGCTCAGGTCGGCACCCAATCAGAAGAAAAACCATCACCCGCATCACACGCAACGCAAACGGGCCAGATGAAACAAGGGTAACCGGTCCGCGTCTGCTGTGACGACCGGAAAGCGGGAACTGAGCAGCACCCTTGTACCAATGTGACGTATGTTCGGATTGGGAGCCAGTGAGATCTTAATCATTCTGGTGATCGCGTTTCTCCTGTTCGGCCCAAAGCAGCTTCCGGAAGTCGGCAGACAAGTCGGCAAAGCCATTAAGAGTTTCAAAGATACGGCTGACGATCTGAGGAAGTCCGTGGAGCCCGAGCTGAACATGATTCAACAAGAAGTCAAAATGGTCGAACAGGACTTTCAGGCCTCTATGAAAGAAGCGGAAGAAGAAATCACTGCCGCAGACAAACCAGCAGACGACAGCATCAAGTCAGTTGACAAGTCGGGGCACCCCTGACCACAAACCCAACATGATCGGCGCGGAGTTGTTCTCTCATCACTACCGGGAACGTGCAGTCTCCACCGGCTCCTCCCTCGGATCTCGTTTCCCCGTCGCTCAGACCAGTGTCACCGCCTACCGAGATTCAGCTCCTTTATCTCTGCTGACGTATATTTGCTTTTCCTCCTGAAGGGGCCACCTCGCACAAACGCACAGCATTCACTCAGCAGGCACGATGCAGACTCTCTCTGAAATCGGGAAACCGAACGTGTGGCTCAGGTTGGTAACGGCTTTTGCCGGCACTCTGGTTGCCATGGGCTTCATCGTGTTCCACTCTCCAGCTGAGGCGGCTTTCCAATTGCCGGAAGGAGAAAAGATTACCAATCCTATTGTGATCGGACGCGGTATTCCTCAAAAGGAGGCCTACGAGCCGTTTGATCCCAAGATCGGCCGAAATTTTGACCTGAGAAACCTTTGGATTCGCGCCGACCTGCGTGTACGTCCTGAATACCGCAACAACGTCTGTTTCGGAGGCGGTATCGGCGCTGGCGGACAATGTAACGCTCCTGGTGTTCTTCCTAATAACCTTCCGGGCAAAGCAAACGACCAATTCGCTCAGCAGATGACCCGATTGGGTATCGGATACGATCTGTCACCCGATGTCAATTTCTACATGGAGTTTATTGATTCGCGTACCTGGGGCGGCAACGGCACTCCCGTCGGAGCCGGTGGCGCCGGAAACAACGGAGACCCGATTATCCATACATGCGGCTCTACGCCGAGCCAAGGGGGAAGGCCGGTCTGTACACTTGGTATACGAGCCGGGTATATGCTGATCCGCAACTTTGCCGGCGTACAGGGCCTGGGCCTCAAAGCCGGGCGGCAGTATGTAGTCTTCGGCGATCAGAGCTTGTTCGGACACTTTGACTGGGCGAACACGGGTTTCTCGTTTGACGGTATCATGGTGCAGTACGCCACCAACATATTCGATACCCATGCCGGCTGGTTTCGCACCGCGGAAACGGATCTCTTACAAGGGGCGCCCGTGGGCAGTGGCAATCCAAACATCGGCGGTACAGGGCAGGCGAAAAATGCCGCCGGCGATGCCGACCTGTTCATCTTTTACAATCAGATCAAGACTGTGCCGGGATTTCTGATCGAACCGTTCTACGTCTATTACAAAAGTAACCTTGGCGGAGGAGACATTTCGTCGCAGGGTCTCGGCACCCCGAAGCACGGGAACCAGACCCGCCATGTGGTCGGCAACCGCGTCGCCATGAAAAAGGGCTATTTCGATTTCTCCAACGAATTCGTGTATCAGTTCGGGCAGATGGGCGACACCGCTGCCAGCGCCAGCAGCTTGTGTGGAGATCCCGGAGGCGAAGGGAAATGTCTCCACATCAATGCATGGGCGACCAGAAACTGGATCGGGTACACCGCATTCAACCTGCCCGGAAAACCTCGGATCGCCTTCAATTTTGACTATGCCTCCGGTGACGGTCGAGCGAATTGCACGTTAAACGCCGCCTATGGCGAATGTAAGACCGCCAATACGTTCGAAAATTTCTTCCCCACGAATCACATTCACATGGGATACATGGACGTACAAGGGTGGAAGAACATGATGAGTTTTTCCGGCAACATACAAGCCAGGCTCACCGTCAATGATCACGTCGAGGTATGGTATACGAACCTGCACCTTGCCAATGCCCGGGACAATTGGTATCGCGCGAGCCAGGGGGTTTATGTCTTCTCACGGCCGGACAACACCAAGACCTATATCGGGGATGAAGTCGATGTTGTCTGGACCCATTTCTTCATGAACGGCATGGTCGCTTTTCAAACCGGCTATGGTCATCTGTTCCCTGGTCCATATATTTCACACAATCTGGGTCGTCGTGCAGTCGGGCAGGATTGGGCTTACGCCCAGCTCTGGATAAATTTCTAACACACATTCACACAGCAAAATCCGCATGGTATCCTGGATGTGCAGACTCGTCTTCGTGACGACGAAACCCCTCTCGAATCGTGTAGATCGCAAGTCACGATCTGTCCGGCATTCACTCTCGACTTGTTTCAGCGGCAAGGTGTACGCTTTGATACATTGCTCCTCCACCAGATGTGAGAATGAAGTTGGAAGGCTTTTGCAGCATCCTCTCTGAATAGGCCAGCCATTGATCCCAGAAAACTCGCTCACTGGTAGTGGACATGCAGCAAGGACATGGATAGGGTGCGCGCTCCTCTTTTCTGTTGCCGCTTGCGCCACACATCTGGAATTCCCTCCATTGGGTGATCCATTACCCTCCAGTGCCAAGCTGGAAATTCCCGCATCGATCAAAGAGGTCACAATTCAATACAGCGATTCCTGTGGGCAGCTCCAGGAAATTCCGTTGGGAGATCGACTTCAAGAGGCCTTACGGGAAGGGATTCATCGCACGTTTAAAAACACATTTGAAGAAGGAACCGACACTACCTCCTCACCGGATTATGTCATTCAGGTCGAACTGATCGATTCATCATTTGACCTCAATAAGGAGGGATTGTATGACCGAGCCCCGGCCGTCTTGAGGCTCAACGCGATCGCCCGTATCCACGACCGAGCGGGAGCGTTGCTCCATCAAACGGACATCCAGATTGCCCGTCAAGAGCGGTTGCGACTCGAACAGCTCTCGAAGAACTGCAACTATATGATCGAACCCTTCATTCACGACACCGTCATCGATTTTGCGACGCGTGTCTCTCTGGATGCCAGACAAGCCGTGGCCGGTGGCCAGAAACCTGCCGCTTCGATAGAGCCGAACCAGGCCCCGATGGGAAACTTGAGATCGCCACCGGCTTCGGCCTCACCGGATCTTCGATTCAAGGCGACGCTCCTCGACGAAAACAGCGACCTCATTTTCGAGGGTGGTGAACATGTCCGGATCCGTGTGGATGTGGTTAATACGGGACCTAACGTGGTCGAGAACGCATCTGCCTCACTGACAGGGACTCAGACCGCCATGGAACGCTTTCCCACCACCGTCTTGAGGATCCCTCCTCTGCAACCAGGCCAAACGAAATCGCTGGAATTTGTCGCCACCTTGCCACTGCTGGCGCAGCCACAGCCCGCCGCGATTCGGGTTACCGTAGAGGAGCGCGGTGGGAGTTCAGCTACACCTCAAACGCTTTTTTTCACGATCGCCCCAACGGGTTCCGGAGGTGACAATGTCGATCAAGTTCCGGTACAAGCATCAGGCGTTCGGCACCCAGAGACTTCCGTAATCTCCATCGGTCTTAATTCCTATCTCGACCAACAGATTCAGTCTCGCAAGTATGGGTCCCGAGATGCAGAAACCGTCGCCAAGTATTTTCAGACTCTCGGAGGCGTGCCGTCGTCCAACATTACCCTTCTGATTGATCGCAAGGCGACCCATGCGCAGATCCAGAAGGCACTGTTCGAGTGGCTCCCTACTCGTCCCATGAAGGGAGCGATCGTCATTGTCTATTTTTCCGGTCAGGCCATGGTTACGGCGGGGGGAGAAATTCTGCTAGTCCCCTATGATGGAGTGAAGGCCGCGAAAACCCTGTACCCGCTGAAGTCGCTTGAATCAGTCCTGACAAAGCTCAATCCCCAACAGGCCATCCTTATCTTCGAGGGGAATATCTCCTCGATTCATGAGAATCCCAAGACGGCCGTCACCCCGCGATGGGATTTGCATGGTGACGGGACGATCCGATTGATCGCTTTGGAAGGGCTCGGTAGGGGACTCGACGATGACGGCCATCGGCACGGACTCTTGACCTACTACCTGCTACGAGGTCTTCGCGGAGAAGCGGATACCAACCGAGATGGGAAAGTCACCCTCGGAGAAATCAGCGGGTTCGTGCGCCAGAAAGTTGCCTGGGCATCAAAATCACAGTTTGGATCGGTGCAACATCCCCAGATCATCCCTTTGCTGAAACCCGACGACAAAGCCGCTGATGTCGTGCTCACCACACTGTCCTCTCTCGCTGCGTCAGAAACGCCCTAACCGGTACAAGCTCCTCACGCACTTCACGAAACCGTGAACTGACCGGCTTTGGCAAACCGCTCCTGCAGCTCGCCATAGTTCTGGGTGACCGAAAACTGTGGGAATTCTTCGGGTAAGTGTTCGGGGGGGCGAAAGAAAAATCCGGCGTCGGCTTCGCTCAACATCGCTGTGTCGTTGTACGCATCGCCGGCGGCCATCGTAAAAAAGTTCAGCGATTTCAGTGCCGCAACGGAATGCTTCTTCTGGTTCTGCATCCGCATGTGATAGTTCACAATACGGCCACCTCCATCGATTTCGAGCTGATTGCAGAAAAGAGTCGGGAAGCCCAGCTGTCGCATGAGGGGTTGGGCGAACTGATAGAACGTGTCCGACAGAATAATGACTTGGCAGTGTTCCCGCAGCCACGCCATGAACGCGGTCGCTCCTTCCAGTGGGCCCATCTTCCCGATCACGCCTTGAATATCGCCGATGGTAATATGGTGCCGATCGAGTATGTCCAGCCTCCGTTTCATGAGCTTGTCGTAATCCGGCATCTCACGGGTCGTGATCTTCAATTCTTCAATGCCGGTCTTCCCCGCCACATTGATCCAAATCTCCGGTACGAGCACGCCTTCCAGATCCAAACACACCATCACAGGCTTGTGCATGCATCTCTCCTCTCCATTCATAGACACAACAGAAGCTATCGCCGGGTTTGGTGATCACCCGCCGGACTTCTGACCGCCTCCAGAAAATGATTGGCTTAAGAATCGCCAGGCCTTGTCCAAAGCCCGATCCAGTAACTGTGCGCCCTTCCACGTCCGCTGATTTTCACGTTCGTGACGTTCGGCCCAATCCAGGGCCAGCGGGAGTGGAATCAACCTCGTCGGAGTCTCCGTCAAGTCTTGCCACAATAACCCCAAAACTGTACTGACCCGTACAGGTGCTGAAATCGGTTCAACCGGATTCTTGGTCATGTCATCACAGTGATCGGGGGGAGATACGACAAGCAATTCACGGCAAGCCGCAGGCCGTTCATCATAAATCGTACAGATTTCATCTTCCAGGAACGGACACGGCATCCGCAACGCATAGTATTCACGATTCACGCCATCCAAGACATCATCATCCGGCGGCTCGGGGTCATCGCACAACTCGGACAGTCGTCGCCATAGACCGTGTACCAGCAGCAGAGACTTCGATTCGGCCACCCGCGCTGAGATGCGCGCCTGCTCCTCGGTCGGACGCGAGCGGACCCACTCCCGTAACGAAAAAGCTTCCGGCGCCGAAAGTGGAACCAGCATTCGACAGCAGGCTGCACACCCCTTGCGACAGGACAGTGTCTGGCCCAAATCTACCGAGTGCCTGACCTCGAGTGCTTGAGCCTCCTCACCCAAGCGCCGCATTAAAGGAACAATTGCCGTGACAGGGACAAATCCCGTCGGCACGTCCACCGCGCTGGTGATCTGACCAGCCGGCGTGTTCATGGCTATCTCGAACCGCTCGGTCATTTTGGGGTCATCGTGGCGATAGGTCGGACATTGACGGCATCGTGCTCGCCTGACGGTGCTTAGAAAGTAATATGCCGGTGCTCGATGAATCAATAGCGCGTGGCCCCGACACACATGGACAGCCCCGCAACGATGCAGCCTTACCCAATCGACTCCGTGTCGCGTTGGCCGACTGTCCCATCGCCGTGGAGGAGCACGAGCAGCAGAGCCTGCCGGAACGTAGGCCCTACCCCAAACGGCCTCCCTCATAAGGCCATCTTCGGGCCTTGCGCAGCCGATCAAAAGGCGTAGAGTCTATGGTGCGCGGGTACACCGACCCTGCGATTATCGCGAACCGCTACTTCATACCTGCCAGCGAGGTGTACCCCCGCTCAATTCCCTACCGATCCGTTCTCACCATCGTTGCAAGAGTTTCTCACCGGTCACTGAGCCGGCAAACAACAAGACCGGTGTTGATCTTGCGCCTTCATTGCAGAAACTCGATAATGGCGCATGGAACCGCGGATCGTCTTTTCCGGCCATGTCATCGGCCTGCTGAAAGAATACATGCAGGATCTGGTCGATCAGGCGACACAGGAGATACGTTCGCAAGAACAGTTCGGTTTTACTCCACTCCCATACCGACCTGACCAAGCCATTTCCGATCTCCTCGCATTGCTGGACGACCGCATCGAATCGGAAGGGATGCAGGTAGGATTGCCCGAAGGGTTTCTCCATGATATGTGGAGTCTCTGTAACGAGGCGGTCGCCCCGGTATCCGACCGAGTCTGGCTGGAGACAAACGTCGAAGGTCGGCACCTTGGCAAGGCTCGGACGAGGGAACTCACCTATCGAGCCCTGATCGAGTTCATCGACTCCCGTTCACCTGGACGAAGCTGACGTATGGCTTCCTGGCTCATCCGGTGGTCCTTTGTCATCTTCCTGACTCAAGCCGGCAATCTGCATGCGGACGACGGGTTGGCCCCACCCGTCAAGACTTCCGACGAACGTCATGCGGTCGCACTGACTTCGCTCGTCACACAGGGGCTCGAGCAACCGCTCTATCTCACTCATGCCGGTGATGGTTCGAAGCGGCTCTTTGTCGTCGAGCAACCCGGTCGCATCCGCGTGCTGGAAACGAACGCCCTGCTTCCCGGCCCTTTTCTTGACGTCACCGAACGGGTTCTTTCTGGTGGGGAGCGCGGCCTTTTGGGACTGGCTTTTCATCCTGACTACCACCGGAATGGGCGTTTTTTCGTCAATTACACGAAAAAGCCAGACGGCGCGACTATCGTGGCCGAATACCACCGGGGAGCAACGGCGACATCCGCCTCTCACGAAGAACGGATTCTCCTGACCGTGGCGCAACCCTATCCCAATCACAATGGCGGCATGTTGGCCTTCGGACCCGACGGCTACTTGTACGTCGGTCTCGGCGATGGTGGATCGAAAGGCGACCCGGAAAACCGCGCTCAGAATCCTCATGACCTTCTCGGGAAAATTCTCCGGATCGATGTGGACCGAGGTGATCCGTATGGAGTTCCGGCGGACAACCCCTTTGTCAAGACCGGTGGCCGACCGGAGATCTATGCGTTGGGATTGCGAAACCCATGGCGGTTTTCTTTTGATACCGCAACCGGGAGCCTATGGGTGGCCGACGTCGGACAATACAATTGGGAGGAGATCGATCTGGTCACCCTGGGTGGAAACTACGGTTGGCGAGTGATGGAAGGTACCCATTGCTTTCATCCTTCCACCGATTGTTCAACGGTCAACCTCAGCGTACCGATTCTTGAATACTCACATCAACATGGACGCTGCTCGATCATCGGTGGATATGTTTATCGTGGACGGCTTCTTCCGGATCTAACGGAAGCATACGTGTATGGGGATTTCTGTAGCGGGGAGATCTTTGCTTTGTCGACCCTAGGAAAAGGCAAGGGTCTCGACGAACCGCGCCCGATACTCAAGACTTCGCTACAGATTTCGTCGTTTGGGGTCGATGCGGCCGGCGAGCTCTACGTCCTCGATCATAAGGGGGGAATCTACCGTCTCTCACGTCCATGAGACAGGATAGTGAGTTGCCCGCAACCACGTTCGAAAAGGAGAAGCAGAAATGCGTCCAGGACAGTATTGGCTGATGAAGTCAGAACCCTCCACATTTTCGATTGATGACTTGATGCGCTCTCCCGATCGGACGACCAGTTGGGATGGAGTCCGCAACTATCAAGCGCGTAATTTCATGCGCACTATGTCGGTAGGCGATCACATCCTGTTCTACCATAGCAGCACTGATCCACCCGCGGTCGTGGGCATCGCAAGGGTCGTCAAGACCGCTTATCCTGATCAAACGCAATTCGACAAGAGTGACAAGCACTACGACCCGGAGAGCAAGCCCACCCAGCCAAGATGGGACATGGTCGATATCAAGTACGTTAGAAAACTTCCACGACCTGTGACGCTGGATGAATTGCGGAAGGATCCTCAACTCAAAGGAATGGTCTTGCTGCAGAGGGGTTCGCGGCTCTCCGTTCAGCCTGTCACCGCGATCGAGTGGAAACACATTATGAACTTGGTAGAAGACTGAGCTTCCGGTCGCTATGTACTGGCTTTTCCATCGTCCATATGGCGATGTTGCCAGTCCAGCCAGGCATGGCCCAGCTCGTGTGCTAAAATGTACCGGCGGCGCGTGACAGGAAGTCGCTTCCGTACGTAGATCGTCTTGGTGTCGTCATCCCAAATCCCATCGGCATTCGCATCGCGCTTGTCCATTTCCGCATCGGACAATTGTCTGACCGAAATCCGATACCCGAATGGAAGGACCACTTGATTGGGGATGCGTAACATCTTCTTTCGTTCTCTGAGCATCGTCGCCATGGTTCACTCCATCTTCCTCCTACGATGGACTTAGCCTACCACAAGAAGGCAGGCGGAGTACTGGTAATGTTGTCATTATATATCAATGTGTTATGATCCTATCTGCTGAATCTTCCAGACACCTTTTGACCGCCGCACTCACCTTTATCCGTTCCCCATCCGACGAAATTTGTGTATGATCGCCTCATGGAACTTGCCACCCACGAGGAGTTCAGCCACACCCATCCCACGTGTATCCGCGTGGCTGGAGTGAAGATCAGGAACCAAGGCGAGGTCAAGAAATTGGGCGCAGCTGGTTTGCCCTTATGTAGCGGCGACCCCGTCTTGATTGAGGTAGAGGGCGAAGTCACGTTCGGTATCGTCTACACGGAGCCCTATTCGACCCCGTTTATCCCTCCCATGCGAGCGATGAAATCCATTTTGCGAAAGCCTGATGCCGAAGAAACGGCGTTGATCGCCAGACTTCAGGCGCTTTCCCAAGAAGCAACCGTCTATTGCCGAGCAAAAGCGGCCGAGCTCAACATCTCTCTCAAGCTGGTCGAAGTCTACGGGACCATCCAGCGTCGCCAACTCACTTTTGTCTACACCGCGGAGGACCGAATCGATTTTCGCGAACTCGTTCGCGACCTTGCCCGCCGCTTCGGCGGTCGCATCGAAATGCGTCAAGTCGGAATACGCGAAGAAGCCCGGCGGCTTGGCGGCATCGATACCTGCGGGTTGGTGCTGTGTTGCGCGAGTTTTCTGACCGATGTGAAGCCCATCACCGCCAAGCAGGCAAAAAAACTCGACCTGCCGATCGACGACCCTCGCTTGCTGGGCGTGTGTGGCCGGCTGAAGTGTTGTTTGCTGTTTGAAATAATGGACGCTGAGGGGAAGATTCCATCCGACACACAACATCTTATTACACCGACTCGATCCGATTCCTCTTCCACGCCAACCCAGTCTTCTTAGTTCGCACCCCATCAACTCGAATACGAGTGAACACCTATTGACGGGATGGCGACTGCTCCTGAAGCAGTGATTGCACCGTTTCACCGACCAAGGCCTGCTCCACGGCCTTGTCTCGACGGCGTAGGAGGCTGGAAATCGGATCGGCCGTATCGAGGTGCGTTAGCACCCAGGGCGGACTTCCGTTTCGAACCGAATCCAGGACCTCTTTCACGAGGATCAGATCGGGAGCCTTGATCAGGCTCACACCTGTCGGTTCCTGGAGCCGGGCTACAAAGCCCGTTTGGACGAGACGTTCCACCTCTTCCTCGATCAGAGATAGCGGCAGATTCAACACACCGGCCAGCTCCGCCAGACCCAAGGGATAATCGCCTTTCAGATAATGATGTCCCAGAGCCCGCAACACCTTGAGGGCCAGTTGTTCCCGAAACACGTAGGTGCCCTGTTCCCACAGCAGGCGGGAAAGATAGGCCGTGGGATATTGGTGGAAAAATGAGAACTGCGCACCAATGAGCACGATCATCCAACTGGCATAGAGCCACAGCAGGAAGAGAATTAAGACGGCAAAACTCGAATAGATCGCGCTGTAATTGGCCGACGCCGCAACGAATTTTGCAAAGGCCTCCCCTGCAATACCCCAGAGGATCGCCGCCGAGACGCCGCCGACCGCCGCTGAGGGGAATGTCACATGCGTGTTGGGAATCACCTTGTACAAGAACGTGAACACGGCACACAACATCACGTAGGGAACCAGTTGACCGCTCCACACAAACAGCGTTCCGAGCGGCTCCAATTCCCCAAGCCGCTGAACCAGGGTATGGCTTTGGAGTGAGGCCAGGAGGCCAAACGCGCCGACGACCAGGACTGGTCCAACGAGGACGGCACTGAGGTAATCGGCAAACTTCCGACCCCACGTGCGCCCCTGCTTCACCTGCCAGATCGCGTTCAAGGCTTGCTCGATCTTGTCGATCAGTGAGTAGGTCGTATAAAAGAGTCCGACTATCCCGACCGCTCCCAACACACTGATTTGGATATTGTCGACAAAGCCCACGATCGTGGCGGTGATCTCCTTACTTTTTGGACCCAGTGGCTCCAGAGCCTGGGCCAGCATGGGTTCGACTCCATGGTGGACGCCGAAGGCCTTGAGCACTGAGAACATCACGGCGAGAAAGGGTACCAAGGAGAGCAGCGTCGTGAAGACGAGTCCGGCTGCCCGGGCATCCAACACGCGATGACGGAACTCCAGTCCTACAGCAGTCCCCAACCGAATCACCTGAATGCCTAACCGTCGGACGAATGAGGCGCCCATGAGATCGGTGGTCCAGAGATCGCGCTTGGCAAATTGCAAGATGCGGGTGGAGCGAATCATGGGCCGTGTTCCTTAGCGAACTCGTATCGAACAGCGAGAGCCAAGTGCAGGGGCCTCAGTCTAGCACAGCCGGGCATATCTGACCGAAGCCGCCAAACCATCCGGACGGCAGCAGAAGGACCGCGCGGCTCGGTCCGTTATTGAATGAGGCCTGCGCGGCAATCTCGCCCTTATCGTTGATGGCGAGCGCGCCGATCAGCTTCCAGCCGGACGTCGCCGAGAGCCGCGTGTTCAAATCAATCATGGTGGACCCATCGTACAGAAAGGCGGTGATTCCCGTGCTGTTCTGTGCAACGCCGACCACCCGGGCGGACGTATTGATCGCGTGCGCCACACTGAACCACTCCGGATGCGCCGAGTCGAGCGTCCCAAGGTCCTGCGTGGGTTCGAAGTGATTCCGCGAAAGAAATGCATGCGGGACCGTACTGCCAACGATCCCAGTGACATTCCCGTGGAAGTTGATCGCGCGCGGCTCCATGACGCGGTCAAAGTCGGGAAGCACCGGGTGTGGGGAGGGCGGGCGAATCTGAAACCATCGATTCAGGTTCGGGAACAATTTCATCCCCAGTATCGAGCCACCGGAAGCCCGGAGCGGCCCTGTCACCTCACCGGATTCACTGATGCCGGTCGTCCGGCTGACGGACGCGGTTCCGCTGGGTGGAATCACGACGAAGGTCGGAAAGGTCACGGCTTGACCGTTGCGGTACGACACCGCGTCTTCGGCGGAAAGCCCGGGGACGGACTGAAACCCGACGATCGTCCCGCCCTTGTTCACGGCAAGCGCATGCTGGTCCAGCTGGTCATTACCGCCGAGATCCCGGAACACTCCCTGATGAAACGAGAACGCTCGTGACTTCTCGTTCGGAGGCCGGAAGGTGCCCACAGCCATAGCGGCGTCGTTGATTGCCATTGCTTCCGATGAGGCTCGGGGCACCCTGGCACCGACATCGACCATCGTGCAGCCCGGCCTATCGAAGACGAACGCGCGCCGGAAGCTGTCGTTGTTCCTGGACCAGAAACCGGAGACTTGGCCCAAACTATTGATGCCAGTGGGCTCGGACGTCTCGAAGTCCGGATGCACTCCCAGGTCTATCACTTGATAGGTCTGGGCACACGACACACACGTCACCGACAGTCCGAGAGCGAGAACCATCATCATTCGATTCATGGCCACCTCCTGTACTTCCTGCTCACGCCTGGCCATCGATCGGGTGTGCATCCTCACTGCATCGTGAGTCGGATGGATAAACCCACGGGGTGCACGAGGTGGGGTGGAGTGTACTCTTAATGTAAGAGAACGTGTAGGGGAGGTTTCAATATGCCATTGAAGTGAAATCTACAAGAGGCATTTCTCCGACGGCTCTTCAGCCCCGCTGGTTGCTTTCACTAACGCCGTATGAGCTCCTGCCACCCTTTGAACGGGGACACCCTGCCGTCGTCATGGTTCTGAGACTCGTTTAAGGAATGCACCACGGGGACATAAGGTGGGTAGGAAGATGTGAAACCGTTTCAGTGTCTGGGCGTATGAAACTTAGTGTGACGACCGTCCTTGCCCAGGTTGAGGAACCGGTCTCATACCCGTGGCTTCGTGCGTCGCTCCTCGGCAAGAGTTTCGTCTGGACCTCACGTCAGTGGATCACGTTCAATCTGCGCGTACGCGTACGCGGCAGAGTACATGGTTCGAGTGCATCGACCATACGTTTTGCCTCTTTCAGGGCTGCCGTTGTGGCCTCTTTGCGGGAGGAGAAAGTGCCATTGGGACACCCTGTTTGGCATCCCCAACAGGTTTGTCTGGATTCAATAATCATATACGGGCAATGCCAGGTTCCATTAGCTTGTCGTATGGGAGCCACGTCGATCCTTCGCTGCTTATAATATTCCATGGTCATCTCCCTTGTTCACAGGCCGCATGACAGATCTCGCTACCCTTGATTGGCTCCCTGGCTGGTTGACTCTATAAGAACCGACTATCCGCGACAACCAGGGACAAACCGTATTTTGGCCAGTAATAGTACTGAAAATCGAACGACACAGACCTGATTTTCACTCTTGGCCGGGAAAAGGCCTAGCACACTCCCAAACCAAGGTCGGAAGGGCAGCCCGTCTATTCATTAGAAATCAGAATGCTTGTCATGTGGTCTTAGTCTGACTTTGTATCGATCCCATTCAGTCCATTTTGTCGCTCCTGATAACACCCGTATGTAATACCTGCCATCCTCTTGAACGGGCACAGTGTCGCAGCGACAAAGCCGAGACGAATTCTTCTCATGCCCCCAACTCAACGTGTTTGCATTCCTGTTCTCCGCGGGGTTGATGCACATCACTCGTGAGCCGATGAGCCGGAGGAGAGATCGTTGCCCTGCCGAGAATAAGAGTTGGCCACTATATACGATATCCAAGGGGAAATTTACCGATTGTAAACAGAAAGGGAAACGCAGCGGTAATGATAGACATGATTCATGTCACTTAAAGGCAAAATGATTTCTTTGTGACCCAGCGCAATCTACGACATTGCCTAGTTGGTCAGTTGATCTGGGAGAGATACATTCAGTTCATGAGAGCTGTTCACGACTGACGGGTTTTGTCTGACGCACCTGCGAGCATGCTTTTCAGAATGACCCACGACCAGCTTATAGCTAGGAGACGCGATAATGCCCAATACCGTGATCGGTTTCTTCCACACTCTGGCACACGCGGAACAGACGAAGTCCGAAATCGCAACCCTCAAGAAGATTCCCACGATCGATATGCAGGTCTATGACCAAGCCGGTTTTCACCCCACCGCTCATACCGATGCTGCTACCAGTGGCTTTTTCGAGAATCTCAAGGACTCCCTTGGATTGGGTCCATCGAGTCAGGCTCTACGCCCGGAAGGCGTTCGGCGTGGCGGGCCAGTTCTCGAGGTCAAAGTCGATGATCGTCACATCGATTTGATTGCCGATGTGTTAGATCGATACGGAGCGGAGGACATCTCCATCTTCACGGCTGCAGAGCGGAGGGATGGGATTCTAGAGGGAGGGTTCCCCGCGCGCAACACATTACGTTACGACCCAAAATAACGCGCAACCCAACCCACGCACTCTAAGTGTGAGTTGCTCCAATGCTTGCGCAACGACCCCAGATGGGTCCGCTGTGCGCTCACCATTCGCCTCTGAAATCATGAATTGCCGCATGGCTCAACGACCCGCGAGTTGCAATACCTCGTACGCCACTCCAAATATGGCGACCAATATGACTAACTCCAGAAGTATTAACATAATGTGTTCACCTTCCTTTCCTTTAGCGTACACCGTGAACTATTCTTCATGGATTGCGCTACACAAAACATCCCCAACACCACCATCACAAGAACAACCTATGGAGCCGCCTGAGGCACACCTGAACGACTCCATAGGTTAGTCGGTGAAGGCCTCTCGGGTTGTCATATCCCTACGACTGTTGACCCTTCTTATAGACGAAGACAGCCGCTACGACTAACCCGAGAATCGTCCCCCCGAAAATAAGCCAATTTGCATCCATAAACACCCCTTTCATAGGCTGATCCATGGGTAAAGCGTACCGCCTGGAGATGAAGATGGGGTGAAGGGCGAATGAAGAACGATTCATGAGAAAGAACCTAATCTAGAAAGGACATCCCACCAGGGACGACTATTGGCGCTTCATCAAACAGGAATTCAGCAAGGCAGTGGACCGAATAGACCGGAGTACACTGCCCCGAGAACAGCCAGTCATTCGGCACATGGCATGAAGCCTGCGCCGCAAAAACTTATGCAACGAGTATTTCCCCAACCAGTCGGCGGGCGGATATACCTCGAGAGGGTGCGCGGCATGTTGCGAGACTCTGCCAATCGCGCGAAGGATGACTCCCTGGATAGGGCTGAGGAGACACATCCTCGATTTACAGAGGAGGGTTACTGAGCGGCATTAGCCACTATGTGTTTTCCTAGTAGGACACTCTCCCCATACAGAACTATTCTAAAGGTAAGCAACCTGCGTTTAGGTCAGTTCGAATTCCTATAGCGCAGTCATCGTCGCAGGTCGAGACGTGAGTTCATGAAGTCGGCGTGTTCCTGTTCAATCTGGTATGGATTGTAGGCGGCTGTTTGGTGTCTAGAACGGTCTCACCAAAAGGAGGATGCCATGAGGGGAAAGAACCTAGTCACAATTGGATTCTTATCGATGCTGGTTGCAACCCTGGTCTTGAGCACATCCGACAACTTCGCTGCTGACACACAGGGAAATAAGGAGCGAATAAAGGAGAATGCGGCGTCCAAGAGCATGAAGAAAGCGGGAAGCCAGGAGAGAGTCGACGTCATGGAGCAACTCCCGAAGAAAGGGGCGCAGCCCGACAGCACGACACCTGGAACGGAGAAGAGAAAGGACGTCATCGAGGATATCGGCTCCAAAGGCGATGTATATCCATCCACCGGAGGGTCTACGAGAAAGGATGTCATCGATACCATCAGAGACTAGCATCAGAGTCTAAGGTCTTATTCGTGAACCCCAAGGTCTTGCTGCGACGTTTACGTGTTCAGGCACGTTCTGACAGGTCCGCGTCAGCATAAGCCCACTGCAATGCCGGAGTGTATGGCGCGGCGATTAAGCTATCGCGCAAAACAAAGGGGTCGGGAGTCTTTTCTACCCACGCTTTTCAAGACTTGTGGACTTAGTGGAATAATCTGCCCTAGTACGGGTCCATTGGTCCCGTGTACTAATTCGATCATTCCCTTCAGACATACGCATCCTCCTAGACGTGTACCAGTCTCGTGGGAATCTTATAATCTCGAAACCTAACTTTTCTTTCTTCTCCACGTGAAACTGGTTTGATCACAAAAGGAAACGTATCGTCAGTACCCGTGTAATGTGGCGCAAGGATGTGAAGTAGGCATAGTACTTCCTCACTTCTCCCATATTGACCCTGGTCACAAACCCTGTAACCATTGGTTCCCTGTCGGACATCCAGCTCTACCAGCGTCCCGCTCTCAGCTATCAGGTCATCCTTTCTACCAATAAAGGTATGTATTTCACTGGCATCGTGGAGTACCGGTACGGCTCTCCGTACAGCTACCCCGCATCCGATGAAGCCACAGCTCGCAAGCTGGCTGTCGAGTGGACTCTGATCTCAATAGATAATCAATAAGATCGTTGGCAAACTCGAATCGATGCCCATATTTATACTTTTGGCGGACCCATTCGGGATATGCGATTGGTGCCACGGAAACTTAGGCGGGCGCTCGTAAGGAAGCGCACGGCTTATACTGACATGCGAGACCATGCTGCACTTCGATTGACTTCGTAATATTCCTTTGTCTTCTTCGGAATTTACGAGTTCCTATTGGTATTCCTGCACGATAGGCTCTTAAGTGAACACTTGAGAGAGGAGCTGTTTAGGGCGGGTGCCCAGTTCTCCATGCGATTCCAGGGACAATGGGGCAATACCAAGGAGGTTTTATGAAAACACGACTATGTTCGATACTGGCGGTTGGACTGTTGGGCTCCACAATCGGCGTGACATTCGCAGCTGATCCCAATTCATCCGACCCTATGGCCGTGGAAGAAGTTAGGCCCACCATCCAGGAGCATGTGAAGAAAGATACCATCACCGGTACCTTAATGAGAAAAGTAGGTGAGTATTACTTCATCGACGGCATCGATGGTGGGATAGAAAGGATCCATGTCGACAAGAGTACCAAGTTGGATAATGTGGAAGCAGGCGACATGGTCAAAGCCTATGTGACAGACCAGGACCATACGACGACCTTGCAGCGGGTGAACTAGGGACAAACCTAACTGCCTCTGTGCTCGTAAATCATCAATCAGAGGGCAATGCACTTCTGACATTCCATCTAGTCCTAAGCTGATCGGATGTCGGAAGCAATCCACACCATCGATTCTCGAGGAGGATGCAGTCATGACCACGACTGTTAAATACTGTTTGAGATGTGCTGCCCTGATATCGCTGCTGAGACCCAGCACTGAAGATGAGATACGGTTTTTGGGGGCGGCTCAACACCACTATCTTCCGATCAAGCCTGAGGGACCGTGCGACAAATGTGGGCAGACGAAGAGGTTAACTTATTATCAGCTTCCCGGCTGACGCGGTGCGCAAACAAAGGGGTCGGGAGTCTTTTCTACCCACGAAGTGCGGTATGGAAGACGATCCAAAGACCACTGGAGGGGGGAGGTCCACGCGCAACACATTATGTTACGACCATAAATAACGCGCGGCCCACACGAGGTGCGGTTTGGTGGGCCGTGTAGGGGTCGAACCTACGGCCCGCTGATTAAGAG